>Ga0256407_10004051_pt1 | contig 24985 bp, 26 predicted proteins | sample RumenRJG_04DNA_FD_193489 | JGI IMG/M metagenome (GOLD analysis project Ga0256407, IMG submission 193489) | Bovine rumen microbial communities from Lethbridge, Alberta, Canada - RJG_04 | ecosystem: Host-associated > Mammals > Digestive system > Stomach > Rumen | place: Canada: Alberta... | reverse complement strand
CGGCAGTCCGTTCTCATCAAAATACATCTGGTCACGCACCAGCTCCCTCAGCACCTGTATAGCTTTGAATTCTCCAAGTGTAAAAATCTGGCTAAGATCATTCATCGGCTCCTTAAACTGCTTCGTTTCTGGATTAATCACCATCTTCGACAATATCTCTTTGACATACTTCTTACCAGCATTTCTCATAGCGAACAACGTGTAGTTAGCAGCGAAATACGAATCAGGATCTTGATAGAACAAATTATCACAATATCCCTTTTCAATCTGAAACACAATGCCGTCTATCTCATCCTTGTCAATCACCTTATCAAGGAAATGAATTTTACGAATGTCAAAAACCTCATTGGCTGGTACGCCCATTGGTATGCCCAACTTATGCAGAGCCACGAACACCATGCGCTTTTCAGTTATAGAAAGTGACGTGTTAAAATCACTCTCAGCATTCATATACGATTGCTTCGAATACTTCTTTGTCACGTCCAAGGCTTTTATTGCAATCGCGCGGACTTTCTACATCTTATAGTCCTCACGCAGATTCAAGAAGCGTGCTCCACCATAAGTACCAATCAAGCCGCCAACTAATGCAGCCAAGAAAGCAATTATTATCTCATTCATATATTTACCTTTAGTTTAAATTAAAGTCCATCTACCCAATCTCCTTTAGCATCCCCGCCGGCACATACGCTATCGCCACGCTCGCCACACCTTCTATCTCCACTACTACCCTCTTACACCTCTTCACTCTCCTGATCACGCCCGTCACGCCCTCAAACGCGCCGCCCATAATCTCCACGCGCTTGCCTTCCTTCCCTATGACCGTCTCGTTGTCCAAAAACATCACGCTGTCGTCAGTCCGCGAAGCCACCCGCATAAAGTTCTCCATCTCCCTATCCGCCACTGTCATAATGGTGTGTTCACCAACGGCCGTATGGTCCATCATATACCTCAGCGGCTCCAGCACCTCGTTCCTCCTCTTCAGCTCGCTCACCCGATTCTGTGTCGACCGCACAAAAATCAGGTTACTGATAGCCGGCACCAGCACCCTCCGCAGTTCCGTATCCCCGTCATTCTGCGATTCCACCACCTTATACCTCATCGGCACAAAGTTCTCTATTCCCAGTCGGTCCAGCTCCGCCTTCACCTTCATCTCCCGCTGATACGTCACCCTCATCGGAAACCACGTCTTGGGGTCACCACACATCCTTGTGTCGCGTCCCGATTCACTTCCCGTTTCTTTCGTCGGCATCATATCACTCTGGTCTTCAGTCGCTTTATGACTTCAATATTTCAATATCGACGCAATGTCGGTGCCGCCCGACTTCTTGCCTTTCAAGGCACAAAGATAGTGAAATATTTCTATTTTTCTTCAATCTTATGCATTTTTTTAACATAATCTCTCATGCCATTCCTTTCCGCCCTCGTCAATCATCGCAAAAACCGTTATAAACAATTCGCCCCTGCAACTCCATCCAGAGTCACAGGGGCTGATTATGCACCATAAGAAGTAGCCATTCAACATGAACCACTAGTATTTCACCTCTCTTCCTGCGTCATATCCTCATTTTCACAATATTCCCGCCTATTCAGCGTTATATATCATAGAGTCAACACATTCATTCATGCCCAGGCAACCAAGAGTTACATCAGGAACTGAGATATATCATGTGATGATGCGAGGCATTCTTATCTGTGTCAGAAACTTGAGAATATGACATATTCGTTCTATATTAGTTGGTCCTAAATAAGCCTGAATCTTCGTCTTCAAAAAACAACAAGAATTCTTGAGTATTTTTTATTCATTCCTCTTCTCCTTGGATGCTGAGCCTGACGAAGCAAGGCCTTTCAACCCGGTTGCTGAGCCAGCCGAAGCAAGGGGCCGTAGCGCTTCGTAATCTCCTCTAATCAAAGCCTCTTTCTTGGCTCTTGACCAGCCATGGAGTTGGCGTTCACGAGAGAATGCCAGATGGATTGATGAATATTCTTCGAAATATACAAGTTTTACCGGGAGATGGGTACTTGTGTATTTACCACCCATTCCAGCCTGATGCTCATTCAAACGGGCTTCCAAATTGGTTGTGCTACCAACATAGTATTCCCCATTTGCGCATTGCAATATATAAGTATATGCTGTTGTCATAGAGTGGTATTACAGATACTGATTCACCCTCTTATACTTCTCCATCAACGCCTGCAGCTTCTCAAACAACTTCAGTCTCTCTGGCTTCATTTCTCCTGCATTAATGATCTTTCTCTGATGCTTACACCAGTTCACAAGCCCTCTTTCCTCATTTACATACTTAGACGGATTGCGATGGTTCTTATTTATAAAAGCTACCACCTCATCATATTGGACTTGCCATTTCTCGTCCTGGGTCATATCAGTTCTGCCATTATAAATTATACGCCTTGTATTTCATCGAATACTCAAATGATTTATTGTCGATATACATCTGGTACTCATTGATGCCCTTCTCTTTAGCAATTATATGTAACATTTTCCGATTAATGGGTGCTATATCTGCACCATAATAGATTGCAGTTGGCCTTATATTGTAAATACACACAGGCGACTTATCCTTTAACTCATTGAGTTTGCTAACAATAAGTCTCCATTCTTTTTCATAACTCCATTGAGGTGACTTATATAAAAGGCTTTTTGACACAGCTAAAATATCCGGGTTCTTAATGGGCATACCCATACCTTTTCCAATATAATATGCTAAAAAATCAGTGGCATCTCGACGCTGCCGATGATATATTACAGGATAGATATTGCATACTGCAGCCTGATTGCAAACATTCGCCTTATCACAATGCTGACACCTAAACTGAAATAGTCGGCTATCATACTCTAAAGCAAACCCTTTATGAGAATCCGCATAATGCGACCACATCGTCACAGGACGTACGGTCTCACTAAAACATGCAATATAGGCAATCTGTCGAACTGTCTTAACAGCCTCATCAGTCAGTTTATCTATATTATTGTTCAATATCTCTTTTATGGGTCCATTAAGACTGTCAATTATTTCGATTTGACCATCATCAGCATTAATCAAGTTGTTCTTTATGTTATCTAAAACTTCCTGTGGCAGAACAATACTAAGCTGCTTTGGGAAATCATTACCAGATCTAAAATAATCTCTCAGAGAAAAAAGGAAATCTTTGGATACACTCGAAAGGACAGTTTTTCGAAGCCCTTCCTTATCGTATCTGAAAAGACTATCATACGGATCGTTAAATTTGTCTGGAGTGACCGCATACAATTTATCTCCATCAAATGCATCTAAATTCATTTCTGAACAAGATCGGTATCTATATAGATTAGATGGGAGATATTTAAATATATGCTTTGACAATGGCAACAGTCTTTCCTTTATATCCTCATTTGAGATTCCCTCTGGTAAATAAACCCTTTCAAGTATCTCTCTGAATTCCTTTCTAAAGTTCAGAATAGCCATAATATACGATTTCTACAATATCTTCCCCTTCGGCAGGCTCAGGGACCGTAATCGTTGGTTATCAGTTATTGTCTCATGGCTTTATATAACCTCCCCCGCATACGTCATTTTCTTTCCGAGCACTGTACAGACAATCATCTGAATATCCTTAGCGAAAGAATAATGTCGATAATAGTAGCAGTTCAAGCGGACTTTATCAGGATAAATCACATGATCATTATACCAAACGGCCAGTTCCTGATCCGACATCTCATCTATACGGTCCCTGATTTCATTGAAAGAACGGTTGCTGAGCTTGCCGAAGCATTCACGGTTGCTGAGCCTGTCGAAGCACTTTCTCACATCCGCCAGCATCTCATCCTCCAGACGATACTTCAGCGTAGCAGGCCCCGTGATACCAGGACGCAACTTCAACACATCCCGGTCGTCCCCCTGCAACAGATCCGCATACCCCGGCACATCAGGCCTTGGTCCCACAAAACTCATGTTACCAATCAGCACATCCCACAGCCCAGGCAGTTCATCCAGCTTATAATGACGCAACTTGGCACCAAGGGGCGTAATCCGACGATCCCCAGCAACAGACACCGTCGAGCCATCATGCTTCACCGTCATCGTACGAAACTTATGGCAGTCAAACAACCTGCCCCCCTTCCCCACACGCTTCTGCACAAAAAGCACAGGTCCGCCAGGCATCTTCACCTTAATCAAAATCGCCACAATCGCGAACACAGGCCATAGCACCAGCAGACCGATGGCCGCCATGATCCTGTCAAACAACCACTTCTTAATCATGGATGATTTCCAGATATAACTCGTTATTCGGCATCTCCTTCACCACCTTCACATTACTGGCAGAGAGGGCAGAGCGATAAGACGCCACATTATCCTTGGACACCGTTTCAAACAGACGAAGTCCAATACCAAATCCGACCTCATTCAGCAGTTTGTTCATAGCAGTCCCCAAGCCCTTGCCACGATAGTCGATATCCACCATCCTGCCACGAAAGCCCTGCCCATGAAAGAAACAGCGGTTAAAACAATACCCGGCGATCTTCTCATTCGAGGGATCCATCAGCACATAAGCCAGAAAAGCCCGATTCCCCTGTAACCGCTGGATGCTCCTCGCATCAAACGCATGCGGTCGGAAATAGGTAAAGGCCTCTTCAGGTTGATGCTCAAAGAAATCGACCATCTTCTCGGTCGGAACATCCTTCAAAGGCACCAATTCATACCCCTCAGGAATCTCACTAATAGAAAAAGCCCGCAATCTCCGCCCGTACCTCATCGAGAACAACCAGGCATTCAACCGCTCAATAAGCTGCCACAGCCATCCCAACTGATCTCTTACGATGTGTGCAATCTGATACAACATACGCGCCACAAACCATAGCCAATAATACACCCTAACACATTGTGAATAACATCATCCGTCTCACAAAAGCCTTTCTTAAAGACAAACTGCAGCAGTTCGATAAAGACCGAGAGCCCACCTCCAAGAAACAAAGCCTTCTTAAAAGTTATCCCCTGCAAACCACAGCCAGCCAAGAACCCAACAGGCACAAACAGCAGCACATTCAGGATATTCTCTCCAAACATCTCCATAAAATAGCTATGCTCCCCATAGTCCCAATAACTCCAGAATGGCATCAGATTATAGCCCCTCTCCGCACTAGTCTCCCGAAAGAAAACAATCGCACACAGCACCAAGAGCACCCATTCTGCCAGCAGAAGCATCGCCCCATATCTCATCCCCCGCCGTAATCCTTTCCACCAGATCAGCACCAACGATCCGATAAAAGACACCCCCAAGAGTCCCCAATAAAAAACAAAAGGAAGAACTGAAGAAATTGTATCAAAATATGTCCTTATTTCTATCATATTGATAGGGTTATCTATTATTTATATAATAATCATCATAATCAATAGAATTCAATACGACACGATGTCTTCTCCTATTAAACTTTTTATTTACGAAACTTCTCGATGGAACAAAATCTTTTGTCGAAATGCCTGCGACATCTAACAAAGTATGTCCAATATCGTCCGAGCAAATTGGATCATGGACTCTCTCTTTCATAATCTCCATTAAATTCCCATTCTCAGATAAGAAAGAGGGGGAAAACCATACAAAGAGCGGTATTCTTATCTGATAATTTAAGTTTGGTGAATGCTTGGCATTTCCATGTCCCATATAATCTCTAAGTTCAAAAACCTCTTCTCCATGGTCTGACAAATAGAAAACGCAACAATATGAGTCTTTAAATTTATTTAATATTTCATTAACTACATAATCATTATATAAAGTAGCATTATCATAATGTGCAATTATCTCCCTTTGAGACTTTGAAAACTTTATATCATAATCATCTGCTTCAAATTTAAGAAAACTTTTAGGATATCTTTTCTCATATGCATAATGTTGCCCCCATAGATGTATCACATATAAGGAGATACTGTCATTTATCAACATTTCATCTATCATTTGCCCATCATATTGATACCCCTTTTCATTTCTTACATCAAACATTAAATCCGACCATTCTTTATCCGCTAAAAAGCTCAATCCTTTATTGACCAAACATTCATTATCATATAAGGCTGTAAAATAACCTGCAGATTTAAAACAAGCAGGAAACATTGCTTTTGTTGTATAATCTTCTTTTAATGAATCTAATGAAAAAATAGCTTCCATTGATGGAGAAGTACCATCATATAATGATACCACATTATCAAAAACGACCATGGAACCGTCAGAAATCCTTTTTGATAAAAGCGGATTCGTAATTTTTTCATAACCATATAGAGAAGAATGATAAACACTAAATGACTCGCCAAGAATAACAACAATTGTTGGTTTACGAAGATCAGTTTGAGCAACCTCTACATTTTTACAGGTTTCTCTTAGTTTTACAATTTCCTGTTTCTTTTTCACATAATGATAATATAAATATGTAGAACGTGTTAATGTTGAATATTGTGGGATTAGCAATCCATCATGATTCAGAATAAAACTCCAAATACATAATAGCCATATTAAAAAACCTATGCATGATATAATGACTGCATATCTTTCATAACACCAACTTGTTATAATTTTCGACAAGACAAAGACCAGGACAAAAACGCCCCCCCCATAAAGGATATAGAATAAAACATATTTCAATTTTAAATATGTCTCTACGAAATTTATTATCTCTAAAGAGTTTGTTGCAGATAATATCACAAAAAAATCATAGTTTATGATTAATTGGAATTTATATAGCATAAAACTCTCAACCACTATCAGCACATAATATATAGAGAAGACTATGACAGCATAGAATTTACTATATCCATATCTATTCAACAACAAAAAAATAAGACTCTCTAAATATGACACTGATGCAGACAAACAGAGAACGCATATACTAGAAAACCATGAGAAATCAAAATAAAGGCAAAAACTACTTGATATAAGATTCAAGAAGAATAAGTTCACAAAAAACATCCCTCGGACAGGTTTGCATATTGAGCTAAATAGTATCATTCTTGAGAACTTCATGGACCAATTCATTTTATCAATTATTTGCAATACGAGGAGGACATTGATATTGGGACGAAAGGACATCACGATTCTCATGATAATATACGGATTTTACCCCACCTAGTCGCATAAGTAAGTGACATAGGTTATCACTCATCAGCGGCTTATCCACAGACTCCTGAATGGACTCTACAATATCACCATGTTGTTTCTTATATTTATCAGAACACCATATCATAAAAGGAATCTCGTAGAAATAAGGGATATCATACAGTCTCCCCACGCAATCTCCAATGTCATAAACGTTTTCACCATGATCCGACAAGTATACCATAACCGAAGACTGATCACGGAAGATTGATATAATCTGGGCTATCACAGAGTCATTATATAGTGTACAATTATCATAATGGGCTATATCTTGCCTCCTTTCATCAGTCATCCATGTTTCTGTTCGTTTAATACTATCCACTGTAAATTTCTGAAAATCTGCCACCTGCGGATATCTGTCTTCCGCTCTGAGGTGCTGTCCTTGCAGATGAAACATCACCAAATGATGCACACCTCCATTATAATCCGACCAATACTTTGAGAAGTTATCAACCAATTCACCATCATACAAGGAAACAAATGGTTGTTGAGTATCATACGTCAACTCAGAAATTACAGGACTATGTAGATAAGAATTTAGGGTGAAATCAAATGGATATTTTGCCTGCGAATCATCTTGGTTGTCCCAAAATAGCACTTGATAGCCTGCCAAATGGAAAATGGCAGGAAAGAAAGGATAGTCATACCACTTTTCACCATTGCCTACACTATTGGTACTAAAAATGTTTCTAAGCGCTTCCAATGTATGCATATTGGGTGACAATACATCATTGAACACAAACAAATTTCCTTTTTGTTGTTCTGTCTTAAGTCGCGGATTTGTATGGTGCAAATATCCATATAGATCACTATGTGATTTACTATAAGACTCCCCTATTACCAAAATAACAGTTGTGGAATCACTTGGCCACTTCAGCCCTTGTTTCTCATTTTTCAACTTAATGGTGTTTAGTTCGGCAGTCTTAAGAGCTTCTCCTGTTGCCTTAATCTCACAAAAACAATATATCAGATTAGTAACCCGATCCGTATTCTGTAAATAACTTTTACCCCAACCATCAACTTCTTCTATGTTATTGGAACTAAACAACTCTATATAACATCTAAACGAGATGAGACCACTAACAAGAACTATCAATAATACACTTCCAACAAAGGCTTTATTTTTCGAAGAAAGAATACCAAGTCTTTTGCTAATCCATACTCTTGTCTTTTCTGCCAACACACAAGCAATCACCAAAAGCAAGGCAACAAACCCTGTAATTAACCCAGCCTCAGTCAATAGATAATCATCTATAAAACTATTTATTTCATACTTGTTTGTCTCTAATATAAGCATGATTGAGACGGGATTCAAGAGTGTGTCATGGAAGCAAACATAATGATAAATATCAATAACAATTAGAAGAATGGCAAAGAAATAAAAGATTACTTTTAAAAACCTGCTCCTGGTAAAATAAACAACAGTAGTCAATAAATAGGAGAGAACACTTGTTATTAGCAAAAAGCGCAAAGTATTGATGCCTATATCCGCCCAGCCTGTAGGACTGAGAGCGAATTGATATAGTGCCCAATAGTCGAGCAACAATATCAGCATCAGAAACAAAGGGAGTTCTGCAAAAACAGGATTAGCTACCCACTTTAAGACATCTCTCAGCATTAAGGTTTCTTCTTTGGTTTTACATAATCAACATATACAAGATCAACCTCCCTACCAGCATACTTCTCAAGATACTCTTTTTCATGTATCTTTTGGTAATCCTCATCATAAAGAGAATATACTGCAATTTGCTGAGCTCCCAAACGTTTATAGACGCGATAAACGTACTTACTCACATAGGTATTGGTTACAATTCGGGGGATACCCTTACCATATTTTATAGAATTGAGAAAATACAGATATAGTCCTCTTACATTCAAAGCCATGATAGAGAACATTGGAATATATCCATCACGTTCTAATTGAATGTAATCATCCAATGAAAACGCCTCCACAATCACCTTATTCCTATTTCTCTTAAAATATCTATTCAGAATCTTAGGATCAGAAATCTTATCTGTTACAAAATAGAAAGGCCGTTCTTCCCATATCTTGATTGCATCATTGAGCGTCATCGGTGTGTATTTTCCATACAACTGATGACTCAGGAAAGACTTTGTATCTAAAACCTCACAATCAGTAGATGTCATCTCCCTGTAGTCTTCAAGACTATGCAAACACACAACATTACTATCTGAAGTTTCATATAAATCCAACTCTATATATTGAAACCCATTATCTAATGCATTAGCTAATGCTTCTTTGCTATTCGTATAGGTATGACCACCAATAGCACCACCCGCATGAGCAATTAGGAGACTCGGACTTAACGCATTATTGTCCCCAATAGATTTCTCCAATGGTCTTGCTAAACATAGCAAGGCAAGCATTAGAAACACACCTACAATCAGAATAATTACAAAAATCCACTTTAATCCACGTTTTATCATACCCGCAGAACTCTCTCCTTACATCATCTTTTGAAGTATCCTTTAAAGAAATCTATCGCTTTATCCTTCTCAACCCATGCCAAGATGGTATAAATTGCGAAGTATGAGATAAATGACAATGCAAAACGAATATAAAGTTGATCAAAAATAATACATATCAGGAAACAAGCAATAACAGGGATCAGCGCATTTAAAGCAATACCATAGACCTCTTTCCCTTGTTCAAAAAGAGTGATACCGACAAACCGATAGACGAAATAGGAACTAACCAAAATATTCAGCACCGCATAGATCAATAGTCCCCATACCATCACCATCAGACCATACTGAAACGTAATCAAAAGTATCAGAATACCAAGAATCTTTTTAATCAATTCACAGATAAACAGTATCTGAGTACGTCCTATCGCCTTAAACAAATTAAGATGAAGATTAGACACGACATATGCCATACTGGATATACACATCACTTGCATCAATGGAGCCATATCCAACCATTTTTCAGTCAACAAAATATTAATGACATCCTCGGCTTTTACCAATAAGAAAATATTAATCGGCACAACGACAAAAGCAGAAGCATGCAAAATACGCAGTGCGGCAACTCTCAGCTGTTCCATATTATCCTGCACTCTCGACAATATAGGATACAAAGCTCTCATGCTCATATCACTCAGATTTAAAGAAACATAACCAGAATAATTCTCAGCTCGATTATAAAGACCAAGTTGTCGTGCATCATACCGTTTACCAATGACTAAAGAATAGAGATTATTATATATCGAATGCACTAAAGCGGTAAGCAACATTGGTAAACCAAAGTTTATTAACTGCCGGAACGACTCCATTGAAAATTGAGAACTTGGCCACCAACGAGTATATATGTAATAAGCCGCAGCCATCAATCCTGCAGCTAATAATGTTTGACCAACTAATGCCCAGTATGCATAACCATGATAGGCCATCATAACAGCCACAAAGCCAGCTACAAATTGAATGGTGGAAGAAGCCAGCGCCAACTCCCTAAACCGCAACTGCCTTTGCAACAACGAACGAGGCACAATACCAACCGCATTAATCATCAACACCAACGCTGATATACGGATTACTTTTCCCAAATTAGGGGTATGATAAAAATCCTCAATAATCGGGGCTGCCAAAAACAACAATACATATAATGCCACACTAATAGATACAGAATAAATAAAAGCGGAATTTGCATCCGCCTTTGTACACTCTTTCTTCTGAATCAATGCCCCTTCTAAGCCACAATCAATAAATGCGTTTGAAATAGCAAAAAAAACACCCTGCATGGCAATCACTCCAAAATCATATGGATTAAGCAAGCGTGCCAATAGAACACCCACTCCAAATTGAATGCCAAACACCACAAATTGTTGGACACCACTCCATAGCAAACCTTTATGAGCGTCGCCTTTCATCTCTCAAATATGTGACAGACAATAATGATAGATATATAGAGGATTCATTTTATGAAGAAAAGATTTATCTTTCATCTCAGCCATTAGATTCTCTTTACTATCAGTTTTACGTTTGGGATTGATATATATATTTTTGTCATCCTTAAAGAATTTGATATACTCTTCAACATAACAACCACGAAAAAGAATACCACCATCATTATAAGAGAAAACCGACTTCTCCACTACATAAGAATGATATTCCGACCTCTGGCTTCTTTTACTGCCGAACATCTCAAACCACCAAGCCGACTCATGCTTTCTTAGCAAACTTAACAAATAATCTCGCCGCCATAGTCCTGCCTGAGTCGTCACCCTGTAAGGTGTATTCTGCCCATATTCTATCAAGTAGGGGTAGTTCTCTGATGCCGGATTATCTGGCGATGGATCTAATTGGTGAACCAGGCAGATAAGACCAACAGTTGGGTCGCTCCTCAAAATCTCTTCACATTGATGTAGTTGTGTCTCATCAACCTTTTCTTTCAACCAAAAATCTTCCAACATCAACAGCACATATTCTTCATCTATACCTTTTAATAAGGCCATCAAGTTTTCAGACCATGTACTTCCTGACGGCATCTTAAGAGGGCAAACTATATCATATCCCTCATAAGCAAAAGTCATCGAATCTGTACACAGATAGACTCTTCTGTCAAAGTCAGGCCAATTCTTTTTAACAAGATAAAAGAATGGCTGCCACAAATCACTGCACTTGTCACACGACGACACAATCAGAGGAATACTACTTTCCATTTTTCAACATATAGCAATCATACAAATATTTTAAGCACCCCAAAGGATAAAGTAGAAAGGTTAATCCTTTATTGGGAGATTCCGAAAACATCGTATGATCACAGATAAACAATGACAGAGCTATATAGCAAATCATGCTTTTCATTACACCATCTTTATGAAGTCTGATTCGTTGAGCATGATATTCACGGTGTCCACGAGGGTTTTTAAGTAACAGACGTCTATAGCTCATGGTATAGCCATCCTCATGATAATCGCATTTTTGCGATACATAAGGATGAAATAAGAAACAATAATCTTCATCCATTCTATCATATATATACACATCTGTGATAAAATTCTCCCCTTCAAAACTTGGATATGGATAATGACGCAAGATTTCATTTAATAAAAAAATCGTTGTTTCACCCTTATAATTGGAACAAATATCATGAAGGCTTCCATGTGATAACGTTGTCATGTCCTGTTCTCCACGAGAAGAACTACGTAAAGACACCATACCAGCTATTTTCTTTTCTAAACAATCATTTTTATGTTCATCCCAGAAAGTCAAACTATCTTTCACTACGAGTTCACTTGCCAATTGGTCATCTGAATCAATACAGGCAAAAAGCTCAGTCTTAGTCAAAGATACAGCCTTATTAAAGGCCCTCATCTTCCCACCATTCTCTTGACAGACGTAACGAATTAGAATCTTTTTTTCATTAATCCATCCCTCAACCAGTTCTTTTGTCCGATCGGTAGAGCCATCATCAACAAGCAACCATTCGAAGTCCTGACAAGTCTGCTCGCACAGACTATCATACAACTTTGGCAAGATATAAGCTCTGTTATAAGTCGGCGTAAAGATTGTTAGACGTCTCATACCTTCAAAAACTTAATGACCACCAAAGAGGAAAAATGACACATAAGGAATTTTCTTTATCCCATCTGCAATATAACTGGACAGCACACATATTAGTAATGCTACAGCAAATACCATAACATAGAGGGGAATAGCATATATAGAAGCGACAGATATGTACATATCCTTACAAATCCACACAAAATAATAATGTAGCAAGTATATTTCCAATGAGTGACGTCCGATGAAACACAACAACTTACAGAATTTATTACGAGATTCGCAAAATTCATCCAATTTTCTCATAATTCCCACAACAAAAGCTATTGCGGATAAAGCCATAATAAGCCTTATTGGCAATAACACATTACGGCCTTCACTTTCCCTATACAAAGTAAATAGTATAATAAATAAGCAAAATGAGATAGCCATAACAATATCACCAAACAAGAGCTTTCTTCCATAACAAAATAAGAAATAGCCCAATAGGAATATCAGTACGTATTCATAGATTGGGAATAATAGCAGTGAAAATGGCACAGCCACTAAGACCTCCCTCAAAAAATCACTTCGAACAAAAGCCGATAGTCGAGAAGACATAAGCTTTATGCACAAGAACAGCATCTGTATAACAAACAAATATAACAAGAACCAATAGCCATGATACGGAGGTATGAATGGGGCTATCAAGATCTCAAGGAAATCGTGTATGTCTGAACGTTCATAAATATATGGCATGATGAAGACACTCCATACCATGAAAGGCAACAATAATGATTTCGTCTTTTTTATTCCAAAATTCCAAGCATTTTTCAAGTTAGAAAAATCTGCCCCCCCCAATGCTACGACCATGCCACTCAAGAAGAAGAATAGTCGCGTATTAAAACTATGATTAAAGAAATTAATCGTCAAAGCAGATTCTCCTTTTAAATTGCTCATAGAAATATGAAGCATTACGATTGTTATCATCGCAAAGCCTTTGGCCATATCAATGTATTGTATTCGCCCTTTCATCTTTCTTTTATGGTATTGTTTTTGCCATAAATCCCCCCTTGTATATAACTATGCAGATTCAAGTAAGCTTTTATAAAAATCCCAATACTGTTGCCATACCTTATGGCACTCATATCGTTCTTCCACCATACTTCGGGCATTACCAGCCATCTTCTTCACCATCTCAGGATGCTCCACCCAGCGTTTCATTTCATTGTATAAAGCCTCTGTATTCTTGGAATCTACGACAGTTCCATTTTCTCCAGGCACGACAATCTCATTACAGCCCGTAATATCTGTTGTAATACAAGGCAAGCCCATAGCACCTGCTTCTATCAACACCATTCCGAACCCTTCACGATAAGATGGCAATACAAAAGCATTGGATGCCTTCAAGAAAGGTCTCACATCTTTTTGCATACCCACCGCATGAATTCTATCATGCTTCTTGATAAATTCAGAAACAGAGTCATTGATTGGATTTTGTGTTGTTTCCTCTGGCCCAACCAACAAGAGATGAACTTGCTCATTATCTTCCGCTAATTTATTAAATGCAGTCACAAGTTCGTGAATGCCCTTATCTTTGACAATCCTTCCTACAAATATGAATACAAACGCATCTTCAGGAATAGAATATTGCTCTCTCACAGGAGATTGCACTGTTTCAGGGTTGAACTTCTCCAAATCAACTCCTCCTGCACTACCATATCCTATCACATGTGTCTTCCCTTGATTGCAAAGTCCGTCATTAACCATTGTATTAGCAACACCCTTACTAACACAGAGAACATGAGTTGCACATGCACAGGAAATCTTTTCCATTTCCATTAATAGTTTCCGAAGTCTTCCTTGAGCCCCCTGATACCTTAAGCCATGACACATATATATTCGTTTTGGCCTACATGTCACATATCCAGCAACCATAGATAATAATGATGCCTTAGGTGTATTACCATGGACGATATATGGACGTTCTTTAATAAATAGCCAGATAAATCTAAGGAGACAAAACAAATCAGACCACAAAGAAATCTCTCTCTGCATCGGGATATAATGACAATCTATTCCCTCTTCTTTCGCAAAGTCTTCAAGTCCCTTTTTATCTGCAGACAATGCACATACATCAAAATCCTTTTTCCATAGACGGGGTTGCCCTCTAAAAAACATAAAAGAAAGTGCAATTGTTGTAGTTAAGAAAAACTTCCTTTTTTTCATTTAGAGAATTTGATGCTTAACAAAAAATGATTCCATATCTCTTCAGACTTTGGAATATAATGCCAATCTCCATAATCATATTCCAAAAGAAACTCTGGATTGTTGGGGATATATGCTGTAATATCATCAAATTTAGTTCGCTTAACAGGCAAATACACATCCCTTGGTATCGGTTCCCATTTGTAGATATCAGATGGTCGATGGACATATCCCGTATCTTCTGTATTGCGAACAAAAGAATCAAATATATTTTGCCATTCTGCACGAGATAAAAATGAAAAAAAGAGCCCAATAAATTCACGAAACCAATAGTTAAAACGTGCAGCAAAGCTTCCAGACATCAGCCTCCTGTACAGCTTCGAATGGTTGGAATATTGAGTCACCGACCCAATAATATAAATCAAAGCCATTGAACAATATTTCTTAAATATATTATGAAGCTTTCGATGAGGATTAATCCCCTCCAATGGGAAAATATCTATAGATATTCCATGACTCATCGAACTGTTTTCCTCACCAGGCAAGATGATTTCAGTATTCATATCTACTACTTTAGCGAAATTAGCAATTGGCCCATTGGTACTATTTGGAGCGTACACTTTATAATGATTTGGCAATTCAGAAGCATAAGTGTTTATAAATTCTTCATAATCCCGACGTGGCATATTCAAATCGATATCATCATCCCATGGTATAAAGCCGCTATGTCGAATTGCCCCCAAAACAGAACCATCTGCTAACATAACAGTCAAGCCATGCCGATCACACACAGATTCAACTTCTTGATACATCTTACGCAAATGAGCCTGAAGCTTTGTTCGTTCATTTTCAGTCAACACATGGATTTCCTTTGACTGATGACACATTCGCATATAAATATCCTTAGTTCTGAACATCACTATATCCTATATTTGTGAATAATATTATATATTGAGATTGGGACAATACCTGCAACAATAGAATAAACACAATACTTGATGAAGCCCCAAGTAGAAAGATGGAGTGTTTTGTATGCCAAATAATGAGCATAGATGCCATTTAATCTAGTTTTGAAAGATCGCCGCTTTGCGGCATTTCTATCATCTCGCATGGCATATAGGCATTCACTCAAATTATAGCCTCTAAATCCTTCCGCATACATTTTTGTCCACAGATTATAATCTTCATATCGTAAGAGTCTTTTATCAACCGTATAACCACCAACCTTTTTATAAGCTGTCGTTCTTATCATACAAGGAGCATGACAAAACGGTGGACCATAAATAATGTCAGAGAAACGAGGTTCACCTTCCGAATGTCCTTTCCCAAATTCACCTTTTTCATCAAAATAGATCATCGGACAACTGACTATATCATACTCTCTGTGGGTATCCAGGAATGCAATCTCTTTTGCAAAGCGAGTAGGTAAGGAAATATCGTCTCCATCCATTCTGGCGCAATACTCGGTATCTGCATATTCCAGACAATGATTCAACGTAAAATTCAAACCCATATTACGCTCATTCTTGATTAAAACAATATTATCATGCTTCTCGGCATAACTCTTTGCAATACCATAGGTATTATCCGTTGAGCCATCGTCACAAAGGATAATCTTAAAATCCCGATATGTTTGTGCATACAAGGAATCTAACGCCTCTGGTAGAGTCGAAGCACAATTATAGATGCCCATCAAAACAGAAATCCTTGCCATCCTTATTATTGAACCTAACCCAACTTTCCTAATAGCCACATGATTGTAGTAAATCCGAAATGCACCAATAATATCCAAGCCGTTTTTTTACTATGCTGTTTTTTAAACACAGGAAGATTCAAAAGAGGGTATGCTAACACGATCGGATAAAGGAACCATGATAAATAAGCAAAACGATTTGAGAACAAACTTCTAATTAAAATGACCCAGAAAGCATTCGCGTACATATAGGTCCCAAGAAGTATCAGATAGGTATTATTATAAACCTTACGCTTAAAAATGGCGTACCATCCTAACACTATTGGCATAGAACTATAAAGCAAGAAGTCCCATCGGAAACGACTCTCCATCTCTACGCCCCATGACTGTTCAACATCAGCCCCACTCTGCATATTCTCAGCAAGGCGCTCATCAAAACCTAATAACGTAAGCATATTCGACAAGTAGCCACCAATAGCCAAACTTAGCAAGATAGAACCTATCCATACCAAATACATATACTTTGGTTTTTTGATATAATATGTAAATAATGTACAGACAATAGGCAGCGCTACAGATTTATGACATCCCAAGGCTATAAACGACAAAATGGCAGGCCATAGCTTTTCACCCCTACAAAAACGCGCTAAGGCCAAAATTATAAAACTACAAGCAACACCATTTCTAAGACCATTCACAGAATAACCATAAAACGAAAATGCTCCAATACAAAATAGCATTAAGGTGGCTCCATGCTTATAATCCAACTTACTACATCCTTGATACATCATGGTAATATAAAAGAACATCACTATGACGAAGAATAAATTCACACTCATAACCTGAGCGCAAAGGAACATCACAGAATAAAATAACCAGTCACTACCAGCATTATTAGATACATCTACAGAGCCGTCATTTGGTACATGTAACCTATATACGCCATAGTTCTGCATGTCACTATAAAAGATATCATAGGCAACTGTATCGCCAAAAAGATTTGAAATCGGTCTGAGCCCAAAGAACAAAATATAAAATACTGAAAATAGAATTATCGGTGTAAAATTATCTCTTTGTAAAATTACTTTATACCCTTTCAAAGACCTCATATTATTATACTTGCTGATTGTTATCAACATGACAACGAACCAATATATAAAAAAATAATATGGTGCAAATTCCTTCATTATCAGCAGAATTTAGTGACATATACGATTAATCAGACGAGCATTCTTCTGACCGATTATCCTAAAAACAATATTCTTTATCTGGTGTAATCTAAAACTTAATGAGTGATGGTCCATCCACGAGCAATCATAATGATGGATGGAAACCGTTCTATCTGTAATCGTTGTTATACCTGTTGTAGAGTCCATCGGGCAGAAATAATCTGCTGGGTATATCCAAATTCCATCAACTTCTTGAAGATCCTCAGAAGCGCCCATCCCATGTTCATAAAGTTCACGAGTGGTGTATGAGACAATTGTTGTATTGTCAAACGAGCCATCAGCTTTTCGATATTCAAGGTGATCATAAACCTGCAGCATTTTCTCAAAAAAAAGATGCCCTGCTTCAACACCTAATCCTAGTCCTGGAGCCACCATTGGTTTCCCATCTATAAAAGCCCCCTGTTCAATACCCATAAAGGCACCTCTCTCTATGATGTCATCAAGAGGTTTTATCACCTCCACATCCGTATCAAAATATAATCCACCTTCATGATAGAGAATCCAAAAACGGGCATAATCACTCACAAAAGCAAATTTCTTTGCTTCATATGCCTGTTGGGTATATGGGATGATATTCACATTAAAATTATCCTCATTCCACTCTTTAATATCATAGTCAGGCAGAAATCTACACCAACTAGCAATACACTTCTGTGCTGAAACTGGCAACGGCTTTCGTCCAAACCAACAATAATGTATAACCTTAGGAATCATCTTTTCTGTCTAAAACCAATAATATATCCCGCTCCTGGTAGATAACTAATCAGCCATATCATCCCCAAACTACCAAAGAAAGTCAATAATGTTACCAATAAAATTTGCATGATGCCTAAATCATACAACCATGTCCATTCCCAGATTATAGACCTCATAATAAAGATATGAATGAGATATATACCAAAACAACAATTACTAACCAATACTACACTACGATGCAGCCTTGAAGCACTATCATAAACAATATTTACTCGCTTCACCATAGTAAACCAAGCCACACTCATCATAGCGACCCCAAAACTCAAATACCAAAATGAGTCATAGAATCGAACTTGAATATTTTGAACCTTCAGAATAGAAGCGATAGATAAAGGAATCAACAACAGTATGAGACTTTTCCATATTGCCCACACCTTCACATGAGTCCTCAAATAATAACCTAACAGGAAATAGCCAACATACCCTCCAAAATAATATAATATCCCAGTATGACTTTCATTGACACTTACATAATCACGGATATATGGATAACACAACGTAATAGCCCATAAAAAGAGATAGAATTTCAATTCATTCTTACCAGCCTGCCTCAACCATGGCGATAGAATCGGTGCCAATAAATAAAGCCCAACAAGCATATACATATACCACAATACGACACTAAACTGAGAAGAAAAAGGTATCGATAGCAGTACATGCCACAAATCGATTCCTTCAAGCCCATAATCATACCAATAAACAAGCATATAGAACAAAGTCCAGAACAAAGTAGGAAAGGTAACTTTTACAATCCGTCTCTTGAGGAACATTTTTGTCGGTATATTCACAGGCAGCAGCAACGCACCGCTCACCATGATGAATAAGCCTATGCCTGGTGCTGTTAGCAAACTATCTGTCGACAAAACATAACTACTTAAGTCTGTATTGGAAATCGGTGCATGCATCGCAACAATCATCACACATGCCAGAATCCTAATAACATCAAGGTAAAGAATACGACCTTTCATTTCAACAAAAGTCCTATTTTAACTACTTCATCATTATTCCCATAATCATGAAGTCGAAGATAATCTACAATCTCCTGCTGTTGTTTCTTATCTTTTACAAAATCTACCATCCCTTGAGCGCAACCCTCATTATCCAATGGTACAATGACACCATCAATACCATTAACAATCTGACTTTGGGCTGTCGGATAATCTGTTACGACAATAGGCTTGCATAACATCTGTGCCTCCCGAACCGTTACAGACTTTCCCTCATAGCGTGAAGGTTGTGCATAGAAATCACAAGCCTTAATATATGGATATGGATTTGTACGTTTACCCAATATGATGACATAATCCTCCATTCCTGCCTCTTGTATTTTCTGTCGAATCAATGTATCATCACCGAATCCAATAATAAACCAGCGTACATCAATTCCTTTTTCCCGAATCCGTCGGCAGATATCTGGCACATTATCGTAATTCTTAGCCTCTGTGAAACGACCTACGGAAAGGATATTAAAGGTTATTTCTCTCTTTGGCATTTCTGTAGACACATCCATCTCATCCGCCCTATTCTTCACGAATTCCGAGGAAAGCATATTCTCAATCACGACAATCTTATCTTTCAAAGAAGGAAAAACTTGCAAAAACGACTTGGTTACATCAGGAGAGATACTGACGATATGGTCATACGCAGACCATATTGGTAATTCAGCTTCAGTATCAAACTCAACTTTGGTATAATCCGTATGAATCCAACAAGCCTTTTTCTTTGCCATTACCTTACTCAACACATAATTATGAGGCTGTAGAAAGCTAATCGCCAAGTCATATTCCCCATATTTTTCCAAAGAAGGCAAATATGACTCCACTTCCTGAGCAATATACTGATAAATAGCATATTGTGGCTTAGAGGGAACTTTAGGCAGATATCTCCCTGCTCTCTTTCTTGCCTTAAATCGCCCACATGCTACCCCAAATTGTCCTTTTATCAAAGTCTCAATGATTGGACACTCAATACATGCATATGCAGAGATTTCAGGCAATAGATTAACTTCCTTTGGGATAAAACGCATCAACTCCCCTTGATGGCGATGAACAAACAAATCCACCTCGTATTTAGAGTAATCCAACGCTTGGAGCAAGCCGATGAGACTGATCTCAGCCCCCCCCAACTCTAAATAATGCATGGAAATGAAAATCCGTTTTTTCATCTAAATATAAACGAGATTATTTTTTTTTCTATAATTCCAAACACAAATAATCTACATATTTCAAAGGCTGCACATGCCAAATATACCGCAACTGGCAAAATAAAAATCAACACTAGATAAGAGAGGCCATGATAGTCTTGCAATCCAACAACAATACAGAACTTTCCTAAAACGAATGGAGCCATATGAATGAGATATACAGCCAAGCAAGGCTTTGCCCAATAATTGACGATTGACGACCGGAATGATATATTCTTAAATGCCATAAACAGGCATACAGAACCCATAAAGCAGAATAATGTGTTATACGACAGCCAAGATGTAAACTCGAATCCCAAAAGCCAAGATAAGCCATATTGACATAGGAAAAGAGCCAATGAAGACAGAATATACCCCCCCCAGTAAAATTTGAGTGTATATCTATTAACAAAATATAAGCGTATATATCGACCTAACATATAAAGATATATGAAATTCACTATACCATATCCAGAATCATTAATAAAACGTGGTGAATTAATAAGGAAACTACATGTCGGCCACAAATATACAATAAAGAATCCAACAACTAAGAACTTCTTATAAATTAACCGCTCAAGACTATCAACCCAAATATTGAGCCATGGCGAGATGATATACAAAACCACATAGCACGTTACAAACCAATATTGCTTTGTTAGAATAGGCAAGAATGCGAAGAAATCCTTCCGAGGATTAAAAATATGCCATCCTAATAGAACTGCCATGATCATAAACATAGCCGAATAGAAAAATGTCTGAATAACAAGATGGAATAGTCGTTCTTTTTTAAATTGGACACCAAAAAAGCCAGATATTAATATAAAAGCATTTACGGCTACACAAAATGTCCCCCTAAATAACAAATCTATTATCTCATCGCTATTTGTCAGTGAAAACTGCGTCTCATGCATTATCATTACATGACCAGCAATAATCATCAACATGCAACAAATACGTAGAAGTTCTATATTTGAAGCTCTAGTTTTCATCTCTTTCCGATACAAAAAGGAATATACTTGTTAATGAATACTATTGTTGGAACCATCAGCAAAAGGGTCAATATCCAATTGGCAAATCCCAGCACGAGATTCATATCCCCGATAAGATTCATTGTAATAATTCTGAAAATAGTTAGATACATATCATGCATCCCAAATACTATAAGGGAGTGAACTCCGAAGTATGTAAATATATACAATAAGGGCAAATTAACAATCACCTTGCAAAGCATCAACAGCGCAATCGCTATAGCAACGAATCCCAAACAATCCAGAATCTTATTTGAATAGTTAAATCCAATATAACGCAAAAGGCAGAAGGAGAAAAGTGATAAGATCATATACATAGAGGGATTATTTGATTCTATTAACTTGGTACTAAAAACACACCCCACAACATAATATATCAAAAAAGTGAAAGAACGTCCTATCATAAAGGGGGTGGGAACATGATTTACATATTCAACTCCCATAATGTATATTATTAACGCCACAATAAGTATATAAATACGCTTTTTCAGGATCTGACCCATCAAATTTGTCATTAACTGTATCCAAAACAATGCCCATATAAACCATAAGGGATAATTACAAATATATCCATCTGTACCTGAATATAAACGAAATACATCAAAGACGGAAAAAATGATTTCCCTATTTATAGCATCATACTTCGCATAATTTGTTGCAAGGAGAAAAACATAATAAATCAGATAGAAGAAGGCAAATGGGATCAACAACGTAAGAAATTTCTTCTTTAAGAACGTTCTCCAAGAAGTCAGTTTAAATAACATACCTGAAACGAAGAAAAGAGTCGCATTGTAATATGGATAATCCAGGAAATCAGGATGATCTGTATGATACCATACTATAGACAACATACATAGCCCTCGCAGTGTATCAATATAATCTATTCTTTGATTACTATTTAGTTGTAGTTGTCCAGTCTTTACCACTTCCATAGTTTACAATTCTTCCAATAGTTGTTCTATAAGATGCATTGTTTCATTGACACCCAACATCTTACCTCTTGACAATGCCAAATCTCCCAACCGATCAAGTTCTGTCTGGTCATCAAGTAGAATTTTAATTCCTTGGTATAATCCTTCCTCAGAATTTTCAACCAATATGCCATACTTCCCTTCTTGTAACAATTCATTGGGACCAGAACAATATGTACTAATAACAGGGATTCCTAACACCATGGCCTCTGCTATCACAAGACTGAAACCTTCAGCACGAGAAGAACAGACAAACAAATCAGATTCACTCATCTTTTGATATGGATTCTCATAAAAACCAGGAAGGGACGCATATGATTGCATGTCATGATTCTCTACATACTTTTCCAAGGTTTTACGTCCTTCTCCTTCACCGAGAATCAACAAACCAACTGGATATCCATTATCATGCAGACGTTTTACGACTTTCAACAAACGATCGTAGCCCTTTTGATGAACTAATCTCCCTACACTTATCAATCTTACGACACCATCCACACCTCTTTTCTTTTGTCCAACCTTTGAACGAATAAAATTAACATCTATAGGGTTGTATATTGTGATGACTTTATCCTCTAGTCCATACAGATCACTGAAAGATTGGTGAGCAGATTGTGATACACAAACAATTCTATTGTACTTGGAATAAGCTTTTCTTTCCTCATCTATACTTTGATAAATTCCCAATTTAATCGGCCATGGGTTATCTCTTAGATCTGTATGTATCCAAGCGATCTTCTTTGATTTTGAATTAGCATGTGACAACAATTTTGTCACAAATCCCTCACAAAAAGCGATCTCAACATCGTTGCCTTGAAGAACAAACATCTTATATACCCAGCAAATAGGTATATATGAATATACCAGCTTATACTTAATCCTGTTCCATAGCCGATTCAAAAAAGGACCTTTATAAGATATGATTGGTTTATATTGTGTGACTTGCCTTTTTACCTCCTCACAATAAATCCCCTCATCAACAATAGGACATACTGTTACCTCATACTTCTCATAATTGAAGTATTTCACTATCACAGAAAGTACCTTTTCTGCTCCACCTCCAGATAAAGATTCAATAAGAAAACAAACATGTTTCTTCATTCCACAAGCAGTATGTCCAGTTATAGAAATAGTTTCTTAAAATTAATCCACATACACATGGATTATCACATATTATTATATACATCAGAAAGATGGCGATATATATCTTTCATATCAATATTATGTTGTTTGGCCCATTGTGACAAAGGAAGTCTGCCCATTTGTACTCCATGATGTTCTATCCCATTATGAGGAAATCCCATATAATTACCGTAAACATAATGTAGATATACATCCGGATTAGCGGGAGCATACAACTCAATATTATTAAATCTGAGGCGTTTACATGGAACTAAATCTTCCTTTCGGAGAATTCTTATTTTAGACTGACGGAATTCTTGACCATGAAAAAGATATACATTGTCTCCGTTTTGATGATTAAATATCAATTCTTTCTTTTTTTCCCATATCGTTTGAATCGGAAGATGCTCATTAAAGTCTAAGAACTCTATATAGTTTGCAATATACTTGGAGAAAACATCTATCGTTTCATCCCAATTATATTTTGACTTTATTGTATCCATTGGTGAGATATCTATCCATGTACCTGTTTCATGATGGCGATAATGAATTTGAATTCTCCCTAATTCACTTATACCATACTCTATAGTAATTCCATATTTTGCCAATTCGTCTTGCATTAATGCAACAACCTTATTAAAATCATCACGAGGCATTGCAATGTCTGTATCATCGTCCCATGGAATAAAACCGCCATGACGAATTGCACCAAGAAGTGTACCATATTCAATCCAATATGTTAATCCATATTTTTGGCATAACTTGTCAAAGATACCCAATAACATAGTATCACATTCTTGAAGAAGGAACAAATCTCCATTCTTAGTGCGAGGAAGTTCTCTGACATCATGCAACATCTCCAATAGGTTATACAATGTATCTACTTCATTCTTTAAAGCAGAGATTTCTCTCTGATTTGCGTCAACGCCAAAAGCTCTTTGAGCAGTATATACAATCATCCCCCAAAGACCTCTATACTTATAATTACGAATTATAGATTTTATAGCTCTCATATAAGAAATGTAAACTGTCAATTTTGACGTCCAAGCTTAAAAACAGCCTTTTAGGGCAGCTATCGCTACCTGAAGCGTCTAAATCGTATTAAACTTTATTATTTTTTAATACCGATGGTCATCGGTAACATGTTC
>Ga0256407_10004049_pt1 | contig 25001 bp, 25 predicted proteins | sample RumenRJG_04DNA_FD_193489 | JGI IMG/M metagenome (GOLD analysis project Ga0256407, IMG submission 193489) | Bovine rumen microbial communities from Lethbridge, Alberta, Canada - RJG_04 | ecosystem: Host-associated > Mammals > Digestive system > Stomach > Rumen | place: Canada: Alberta... | reverse complement strand
GGACTACAACGTTCCTGATGAAATGTATAAATGCTTCCAGTACAGTGGACTGGAAAGGAAACAGGCTGCATAGATTTTTACACCTTAAACCGGTAGAAATTTTGTGTTGACAAAATAGCGCAGTTTACTGTTTTAAAACTGTAATTAAAACCGTAGGTCGTGTACTTAATTGTAAATCACTGGCAATTCTATCAAGTTCTTTTAGACCTGGATTCTGGTGCAATTTATACCAACTACGATTTTTTCCTTCATTTATTAAATCTTTTCTCAATCGTTTTGTTGTTTGATCAAGAAGATTATTTTTATTTCCTGCAAAATAAATAATAACTCTATATCCATTATCACTTGCAAGAGCCGACAGAGCTGTGAAGGACATGGTTTTACCACTCTGTACATAACCAACAACAAGATTTGTTACTGACTGCGGTACTTCACTTTTTGGATTTACGCAGTCTTTCAATATTTTTATGGTTTCTTTCCTTGAAATATCCAATTCATTAGGAGAAAGATTTATGAAACGATTATATAGTTCTTCTGCCCGTTGCCCAAAGAGGGGAGAAAAAGAATCTGTTTTATCTTCTTTTTGAATTTGGATTTCCATTAGTCTTCCTCCTGAATATATTGATTAAAAAGATTCCTTAGATTTCCAGGTTGTGATGTTCCTAATTCTGGTGCACGAATTTCTGCTTTTGCAAAAGACATAAGAAGTTTTATGACCGGCTCATAATCCTTGTTTTTCTTGAATTGGGGATAATAGTCGAAGAAACTGTGGTTAAGATTTATTTTACAAACAAAAGTGTCATTTTCTTTTTTTACAGAATATAAATCTGTACTTTCCGTTTCCGTAATTAAATCATACTTTAATTCATAAACTTTATTATTTACGCATATAGAATCTGTATAAGTTTGAGCAGGAGCAGAATTATTTATAAGATCTTCATTTTTCTTTATGGAAACAATATCCTTGAGTTTTTGTTCCTGTTGTTCAATTTTATCATTTGCAAATAAGTCAGGAGTTCCTTTCTTATCAAATGTATCTTTTATAGTTTGTGCTATTTCCTCTTTTTTTATTCTGCTTCGCTGTCTATAGCCATCCGCTTGAGCAAAAATACTAGGTTCGTCTCTTTTTATTTCATCTCGAATATCTTCAAGTAATGCCTGTAGATCATCCTCTGCTTTGAAACTGTTTTTATTAAATGAAACTTCAAATCCCTCTAATTCCAGTTCTCCGAATAATCGCTTGTATTTAAATGTTCCAACTGAACCAAATATACATGATGGGAAATAATGTTCATCACCACCGCCAACAATAACACGTCCCCGCCTTAATAATACGAGACCATTTGCCCCCTGCTGAATTTCATCCAAAATTGCAATAAAACCATTAGCTTTATATTTACCTGTATTAAAATGGATTTCTTTTTTCCATAAAATATTTTCTCTATCAGGAGTTTTATAATATGGAACTTCTAGTATTTTATAATCAGGAGCAACAAGTTTTTCACCATTTACAAAGATTTCGATTTCATTTGTTCTTAGAAAACTTCTGTAAATACTTGCTAAATGTTTTTTCAGCTTATCAATTGATATAGTTGTTTTAGGTGCATTCTTCGAAAGATTTGAAAGTTCAATTTTCGTATAATGCATTTCTGTCGGTTTTGAATCTTCTTTTACATCAAGAACTTCTCTTTCTTCTTCAATAACTTTATTCAAATCAAAAGAAAGTGTTCTTTCTATATTTTCGCCTAACGCCTTTGTTGTAACAGTCCAATTGTCAGCAAGCCAAACCGAAGCGGTTTTCATTCCCATTCCATATTCATTAAGCCCTGCACGATTTTCAGGAATGTTTGCAGGTTCAAAGGCTCTTATATAATTTTTCTCACTTATTCCAGCTGCATTATCAATAATTGAAAGAGTTTTTCGCTCCCAATCCATTATTAACTTTATTACAAGTTTATAATCCGGCTCATAAGATTTTAGACGCTCTTTATTATCAAAATAACTTTGTACGGCATTATCTACATATTCACCTAATGTATTTGATAAAGTATTTGGTAAATCTCTGAATGTTGTATAAACATTTGGTTTTAATGCAATTGAAACTTGTGATATAGACATTTATTTTATCTCCAATAAATTCTCTGCAATTCGTCTTACGACTTCAACATTCACCGCATTTCCAAAAGCTCGAAATGCTTTTGCAATTGTATCCGGACATTCAATACCTTCCATACATTGTAATTTGGCAGCTTCTTTTCTTGTCATATATCTTCCAATTTCACCTTTTGGAGTTTTAATCCAAGGTATGATTGGAATTTGAGTTGTGGTAAGAACTAAGGCAGGAGAATAAGTCGGATTTTTTACTCTAATTCCAGAAGGTCTGAATTGAATAATCTTTTTATAAAGATCTGGTTTTTCTTCATCTCCACAGTTCCATTCGAATTTTTGATGGCTATTTTCAAATCCTGGCTGTCTAACTTTTTTAAGCCAATCTTCCAAAATATTTTTATTTTTTATGTAAAATTCTCTATTCCATTTTATGAAGTTTTTCTTCCATTCAGGGAACTGATGATTTTCTTCAGTTTTATCTGTTTGCGCATAAATAGGCAAAAGTTGCAACATATCATCTTTTGAATTTCCATAAATCGGTGTTCCAAATTTTCCTAATTTTCCTTCAAGTGTTAGTGTTTGTTGATAAAAAGGTGCTGTTTTTTCATACTCGTATGTTGCACCAAATTCCATAGTCCAAATTGGGAATGAAGGTACTTTGACTTTATTTTTTGTGAGTATATCAAGAAATTCCTGCCAAACAGCAAGATGTGTTCTTGTTATATCTTTTAAGGACATATAATCATCATCTTCGGGTATGAGTATTTTATTAATATCACAATCAATTTTTTTATCATGTTTGGGAAATTTAAAATAATCTAATGGGGTGTCTTCAGGTGTCCTTTTTAGTTTACCAACCAAATAAAATCTTGTTCTGTGTTGTGGTATTCCAAATTGATGGGGAGAAATTATGTCATCATCAATATCATAGTATTTTTTTAATTTTTCAGTTATTACATTATAAGTATTTCCATTATCATGTGATTTTAGATTTGGTACATTTTCAAGAAAAATATATTTAGGTTTATGGATTTCAATTATTTCCATAATTCTAAGAAACATATTTCCTCTATCTTTTTCGTCATTAAAGCCTTGTTGTTTTCCTGCTTTAGAAAAAGGTTGACATGGAAAACCGCCACATAAAACATCATGCGGTGGTATTTCTTTTGCATAATCTACTTTCGTGATATCTCCAGAACATTTTATGCCGTAATTTCTTGTATAGATTTCTCTGAGGTCTTCTTGTAATTCACTTGCAAAAACACATTCTCCCCCTAATTTTTCCATTGCAAGATGAAAGCCTCCTAGTCCTGCAAACAAATCTATAAATGTAAATTTTTTCTGGGGCGTTGCGGGGGTGTCCCCCGCAGAAGGGGTAGCGAAAGACGACGTGTCGTCTGAAGCGAGGGGAAGGCTTTCCCCTTCAGTACCGCACTTTAAACGGTCGTTTTTGGTGCTACTCTATTGATTCAAAATATGGTATAATTGAAGATAGAAGGAGGTGCTGTATGACTTATGGAAAACCAGTTTCATGGCGAGATTTTCCTGATTCACCAGGAAAAAGAATTCTTGAAGAAATATTAACAACACCTCGCCCAGATTTTACTCAGCTTGATAAGGATGTGGCCGATTACGAAAAAAAGAGAGCAGAAGAACGTAAAGAAAGAGCTCTGAAGAAGGCTCAAAAATGAATTATCTGCCAATAAAAACGGAAACATTTTATTATCAACATTTATTTGACTCAGAAGACAATATTCAGGCAATAAGAAATTTTTCTGTATCACAAAAATCCGGAAAAGGTTTGGAAGAATATTTAAAGGTTCTGTCTGCTTCTGAAGAAGATGATAACATAGCAAGAACATATCTAGTAAAAGACAACGAAACTCACGAAGTTGCTTCATATTTTACATTGAAGTCAGGACTTTTTACGCTTGAACTTTCAGAAAATCAATTCTATACCGTACCCTCTATTGAATTATCAAATTTTGCAATTAATTCATCTTATCGTAATCAACATCCGGAACTTTCTGAAATTGGAAAAACAACTTTTAGAGAATTTATTCTTCCATTAACTCGCTTTATACAAACTTTTCTTGGCGCAAAAGCGTTGTATATTTTTGCACTTCCGGAAGACAAACTTATCGAACACTATGAAGAAATGGGCTTTTCACGGCTTTCAAAGGAAAAAGAGAAATACGTCCATTCTCATGTAAAACCAAAATACGATGAAGGATGTATCTTCATGTATCAGATTTTATAAATAAAGTGTCGTTTTTTGACACCCGACTATACTACAATGAGATTATTATGAACGAAGAAATGAATACAAAAAACATCACCAAAAACGACCGTTTTTTGTGGCAGGGTTCTTCAAAAAAATAAGGTAAATTAACATGGATTCTACAGAATTTATTTATAATGGCCGAACTCGAAGTTTTTTTAATACTCTTGTAGAAAATCTTGAGCAATGTTCAGATTTTAAAATAAGCGTTGCTTTCATCACTTACGGAGGACTTCAAGTTCTTCTTGAAACTCTTCAAACCCTTTCCGAAAAAAATATTCCAGGTGAAATACTTACTACAACTTACCAAAACATGACAACTCCTGCGGTTTTAAAACGTCTAGCCGAATTTCCGAACATAAAACTTAAAGTTTATGTTCCTCCAACAACGACAGACGGCTTTCATGCAAAAGGTTATCTTTTCCACAAATCGTTCAACAAAAAAGACCAATGGACGGTAATAATTGGCTCTTCTAATATAACAGGTCGTGCGCTCAAGACGAATGTTGAATGGAATGTCCTTCAAAATGAACCTACAAAAGAATCTTATGAACCTGGTGTTTTTGCAAAATCTGTTCTTGATGAATTTGAGCAACTTTGGAAAAGTCCCTGGGCTAAAGAATATTCTGATGATTTTCTTATTTCATATCGTGACTATCTTACGCGGATAAAAAAAGATGTTCAAGTAAAAAAGATTAATGAGTTGTTTACTTACGAACGTTCTCAAGCAATCCAGCCAAATGAAATGCAGCAGGAAGCAATCGTAAAACTTGACCGCTTAAGAAAAACTGGAGCAACTAAAGCTCTTGCAATTGCAGCAACTGGTAGCGGAAAAACTTACATGTCAGTCTTTGATGCATTGCAGGCTAAACCTAAAAAACTTCTATTTATAGTACATCGTGAAGACATCCTTAAAAAAGCAAAAGAATCATTTGATACAATCTGTGGTACAAGAGAAAAGAATTATGTCTCGGGTTTTTATACGGGAAATCAAAAGGACACAGACTGTACGCATCTGTTTGCAACCCGCGACACGATGAGCCGTCATTACGAAGAATTTTCACCAAACGCTTTTGACTACATTGTAATTGACGAAGCCCATCACGCATCAAGCGAAAGCTATCAGAAAATACTTTCCCATTTTAAACCAAACTTTTTACTTGGACTTACGGCTACTCCTGAGCGAAGTGACAACGGAGATATTTACGCCCTCTTTGACAATAACATTGCCGTAGAAATCCGATTACGCCAGGCACTGGAATACAATTTGATTTGTCCTTTCCATTACTTTGGACTTACCGATGCAGAAGGAATTGACTATTCAAAAATTACTGCGGAACCAGGCACTTCTGAATACACTGACGCCATTGCGAAAATGCTGATGGTCGGACACCGTGTTGATTACATTATCGAAAAGATGAAGTTTTACGGACACGACGGCCAGAAGGCAAAGGTTCTTGGATTCTGTCAGACTATAAAACATGCAAAATACATGGCGGAAGAATTTTGTAAACGAGGAATTCTTTCCGTTGCACTTTCAAGCGAAGACAATAAGGACAGCGATGAGCGCAATGTATTTATAAAACGCCTTGAAAATGATGATGATGAACTGCAGGTTATTTTTACAGTTGATTTGTTTAACGAAGGTATTGATATTCCATCTGTAAATACAATTTTAATGCTCCGACCAACAGAATCTTCCATTATATTCATTCAGCAGCTGGGCCGAGGTTTACGAAAACTTGCGGACAAAGAATTTGTTACGGTTCTTGATTTTATCGGTAACTACAACAAGTCATTCCTAATGGCAATCGCCTTGAACGGAAAGCAGAACTTTGACAAGGATTCTCTTAAAGTTGAAGTTGAAACCGATTTTGCGGATTTGCCGAATGGAACTTACATTCACATGGACAAGATTACAAAGCAGCAGATTCTTCATCAGCTGGAAAGCGAACGATTTATGTCCATGAAGTACATGAAGGAATCTTACCTGAATTTTAAGCATGTCTGTGGTGGCAAAGTTCCTATGCTGATTGATTACCTTAAGCATGATGGTAGTGTTGAGCCACTGCGATTCTCAGCTAACGGGACTTACAAAACGTATCTTGAATTTGTCACATACATGGAAAAGGATACGCATCCGGAACTTTCAATTCTTCTTGAAATCGAAAGCTTTAAACAGCTCATGCGACTCTTTACTTTTTATACACCGGCAAAACGAATCGAAGAATTTGTAATTGCCGAATGCCTTTTAAAAAGTTCGGATGGTTCTGTTTCTGTAGACCAGATTGAAAATCAAACACAGAAGTATCTCGAATATGTAAAGAAAGAAAATATTATTCATGCTGCAGAGACTTTAAGCGGAAGATATTTTGATTCAAGTGAATTAAACCGTTACGAAAAATGCCTTTTGGAATTTTATGGAAATACGGTGTCATTCAAAAATGAAATTAAATCTGCTCTTTTTGAAAATAAAGAAGCAAAACACTGGTTTGAAGATTTAATTCAATACAATCTTTTTCGCTATCAGGATGAATTTGGAAGTTCGGATTATGGTTTTCCATTTTTAAAACCGTATTACGAATATTCAATGCGAGATTTAGCTTTACTATGTAATTATAAAAAAAGTCATAGTGCATTCAGAGGTGAAGGTTTACTAGGATTAGCAAAACCAGATTATCTTATATTTGTTAATTTACATAAGGATTCTGATATTAATGAATCTATAAATTATAAAGATAAATTTATTACACAATCTATTTTTCAATGGCAATCTCCTAATGATACAACACAGAAATCAGAGGTAGGACAAGATATTATCTTTAGTTATAAAAGAAACAAAACATTACACTTATTTGTAAGAAAATTTAAAAAAGTAGAGGGTATTACACAGCCTTTTGTTTATCTAGGAAAAGTCATCCCTTTCTCTGATACTGCAGAGGGAGATAAACCTATTACAATTCATTTTGCCTTAGAAAATCCTGTACCTGACGAATTGTATTTGGACTTCACAACACGAACAGATACACTTGGAATAGAATCTGAATGAGATTAATATAATCGAGGAAAAATCATGAAACAAATCATCGTCAGCGGCGCAATCATCCTCCGCACACAAGAGGTTTCGACAGGCTCAACCTCCGTTTTACAGAAGCAACTCTTTGCCACCCAGCGTGGCTACGGCGACTGGAAGGGCTGGTGGGAAATTCCTGGCGGCAAAATTGAACCGGGGGAAACGCCGGAAGAATGCATTGTCCGCGAAATCCGTGAAGAACTTGCAACTGAGGTTCGAGCAGAAAAAGAAATCGGCGTTGTAGAATACGACTATCCTACATTTCACCTTACAATGCACTGCATCCTGTGCTCAATTATTTCCGGAAAGCTCGAACTTCTGGAACATGAAAACGCAACTTGGCTTACCGCAGAAACATTGCGATCCGTAGAGTGGTTGCCGGCAGATGAATTAATTTTGGACAAGGTTGCACAACTTTTGCAAGGCAAAAACTCATAGATAAGTCGCAAGAGTTACCGCTGCCAGTCGGTGAACATATCTTAGTTAAAACTTATACCCGATAGGGTATTGCTTATTACTTTTTACCTCAATTTATACCCGATATGGTATACTTTATACAATTACTCTTGAAATTATACCCTTTCGGTTGTAAAATAAATATATGAATCAGATTTCTCAGTTTATTAAGGCGGAACGGAAAAAATCCGGACTTACGCAGGAAGATTTTGCAATAAGGAGCGGGCTTGGGCTGCGTTTTGTTCGTGAACTGGAGCAGGGGAAAGAGACATGCCGCATGGACAAGGTTAATCAGGCTCTTGCAATGTTCGGGTGTACGCTTGGAGTCGTAAAGAATCAGGCTCCAGAAAATTAGAGGTAAAATATGGCTTCGATGTACAGGCAGGGATTTGTTTTTGTGCAGAATATTTTTTGCGGTGTGGTGCGCGAAACTGATTCAGGCTATGAATTTGAATATGATAAGGCATATCTTGATTCTCCAAATCCGGTGGCGGTCAGCTTAACTTTGCCTTTGCAGAACGAAATTTTTAAAAGCAATACCTTGTTTTCTTTTTTTGATGGACTGATTCCCGAAGGCTGGCTTTTAAATGTTGTTTCAAAAAATTGGAAAATTGATCGGCGGGACAGATTCGGGCTTCTTCTTGCTGTATGCAGGGATTCTGTTGGCGATGTTTCTGTCAGGAGCGGGGGAGAAAAAGATGAGTGAAGCAAAAATCTGTCTTTGCTGCGGAAAAGAAATAGATTCCGAAAATCAGCTTGAACTTGAAAACTTATGGCATTCAAAATGCGTTAAAAAATTCTTTGGCACAAGTCACTTTCCGGAAATTTCCATCTCAAAGGATCAGCTTGAAAATCTTGCGACAGAAACGGTATCCAAAGGCTTTACGGTTGCCGGCGTTCAGAAAAAACTTTCCCTTCATCTTTCCAAGGAAAAAAATTCCCGGCTTACGCTTGTCGGCTACCCGGCGGGATATATTTTAAAGCCTCAGACTGAAGATTTCTGCCATCTTCCGGAAATGGAAAATCTTGTAATGAATCTTGCTGCGGTTGCGGGAATTAAGACGGTTCCGAATGCGCTCATTCAAATTTCTGACGGCCTTGCCTACATTACAAAGCGAATTGACCGAAAAGGTTCAAAAGGTGATATTGAATTATCTGCAATGGAAGATTTTTGCCAGCTTTCTGAACGCTTGACCGAAGAAAAATACAAATCCTCCTATGAGCGCTGTGCAAAAATAATTATGCAGTATTCTTCAAAACCGGGACTTGATGTTGCGGAGCTTTTTTACCGCTTGGTTTTCTGTTTTGTGACTGGAAATTCAGACATGCATTTAAAGAATTTTTCCTTGATAGAAACAGAGCCAAAGTCTCGTGTCTATGAACTTTCTGCTGCCTATGACCTTCTTCCCGTAAATCTTGTCATGCCGGAAGACAGGGAAGAGTTTGCGCTCACAATGAATGGCAAAAAATCGAACATCAAAAAATGCGATTTCCTTGCTTTTGCCCGCAGCTGTAAAATTTCGGACCAGGCTGCAGTCAAAATGATTGACCGCATTCTTTCGTTTAAGGAAAAATTTTTATCTTCTATTAATAATTCCTTTTTGACCGAAGACGAAAAATCTGCATTTATTGAACTTATGAATGCGCGGTTTGAGAGAGTGGGGGAATAAAGTCGAAAATGAATGTTACCGCCCTCTATCATCTTCCAGGTCTTTTTGAGTTTTATGAACTCTACAGGCTGTTTCTTCCTTTGTGGCGCGAACACCGCGATTGGTTTTTCGAATGGTGCGATATCGGTTCAATTTATGGTGCTCCGATGGACTGCCTGTGGGGTGGGGGAAGAACTGGTTTTGGAGAAGCGGATGCATCGGATGTTCTTGCACTTATGAATGAGTACGGAATTTCTTCCAGGTTAACTTTCAGTAATTCGCTTTTGAAGAAAGACCATCTTGCGGATAAAAGGTGCAATGAACTTTGCAGGATGTTCAGCACCGCTCGTAACGGCGTAATAGTTCATTCAGATTTGCTTGCGGAATACCTTAGGCATGAGTATCCCGGGCTTTATCTTGTTTCTTCTACAACCAAAGTGCTTACAGATTTTGATGATTTTGAAGCGGAACTTAACCGGCCGGAATTTGAATACGTTGTACTGGATTTTCGCCTGAATAAAAGATTTGACAGGCTTTCTGCCCTTAAGCAAATGCAAAAGGATAAGGTAGAATTTTTGTGTAACGAATGCTGTGATTATGGCTGCCGCGCGCGTAAGCAATGCTATGAAAACGTGAGCCGCAAAAATCTAGGCGAAGATGTTCCGGATCACAAATGTGCTTCGCCGGATGCGTCGGGCGGCTACCGCTTTTCTCTTGCAATGAAAAATCCCGGCTTTATAGGAGTTCAGGATATTCTGAATACTTACGTGCCGATTGGATTTACAAATTTTAAAATCGAAGGACGGGGACTTGGAAGCGCTGTAGTGCTGGAGTTTCTTCTATATTATTTGACAAAACCTGAGCATCAACTTGAAGTCCGAGAGGCAATTTACCTTGATTCCATGCTGGATTTGTTCTAGGAGTGGGGAATAAGCTTTCTGGTCGCTGGAAATATGCATTCTTAAAAGAATATGTTACTTCTACTGTTACTGTAAATAACGCAACAACAGATCCAGGAATAAAACAGATTATCTATCGGCAAAATAAACAGACGACATTTGCAAATATATTCCCTTTATAAATTGCCGATAATATGCTATAATTTTACCGATGAATAAGGTTAAATATATATCTGTAGAAGAAGCAGCTCAAAACTGGCAGATTAGTGAACGCAGTGCTCGAAATTATTGTGCACAGGGTAGGGTAGAAGGTGCTCTTTTGGAAGGTAAAACCTGGAAGATCCCCTCTACTGCAAAAAAGCCAGAACGTAAACCTCGTCATTCTACTGTAGAAGAAACCCTTTTGGATTGCCTCAGACGTGAAAAAGATTCCTCCCTCAAAGGAAGAATCTATCATAAAATCCAAATCGACCTTACTTATAATTCCAATCATATTGAAGGCTCTAAGCTTACTCATGATCAGACTCGATATATCTTTGAAACAAAAACTCTTGGTGTTACAGATAAAGCAGTGAAGGTCGATGATATTGTTGAAACGGTAAATCACTTCCGCTGCATTGACCTTATTATTGAAGGTGCTCATACAAAACTTTCTGAAAGTTTTATTAAGCAGCTCCATTTTATTTTGAAATCTGGAACAACTGACAGCCAAAAATCCTGGTTCAGAGTAGGAGAGTATAAGCAGCTCGAAAACGAAGTAGGGGGAAGTGAAACTACAAAACCTGCAGAAGTCGCTGATGCAATTAAAGCACTTCTTAAAGAATACAATTCAAAATCAAAAATCACATTTGATGATATCCTGGATTTCCATGTACGCTTTGAATCCATTCACCCGTTCCAGGATGGTAATGGTCGTGTAGGCCGCCTGATTATGTTTAAGGAATGTCTCAAGCATAACATCGTTCCATTTATAATTACAGAAGAGCTTAAGATGTACTATTACCGTGGAATTAAGAATTGGAAAGATGAACGTGGCTATTTGCGCGATACCTGTCTTACCAGTCAGGATGCAATGAAAGCTACTCTGGATTATTTTGGGATAAAGTATGTAAGTAATATAAAAGAGGATTTTAATGGATTCAAATGAATCAGAAAAACTAAAGCCAAATAGAACAGATTATATTGTTTCAGGATTAAAAAGTTTAGCAGGAGCTATTCCTTTTGGAGGAACACTTGTAGGGGAATTATTTGGAAATATTATTCCAAATCAACTTACAGAAAAAGGTCTTTTATACAGAAGCAATGTTCGTATAGGAGAAGTCCCAGGGTATTTACAAACAATAATATCTCTGGAATCTCTAGAACCAGTTCCTATATCTGGTCGACAGAATCCTTATTATTAATAACTAAAACTTAAACTGTATTTATCCTATAGATTTAATTCCGCTAAATTCCTGTTTGTTTCAATAAACTATTATATCATGCAAACTTGGAGACCATTTTAATATATGATTTTACTGATTTTTAGGTGGTGGTAATTAGAAGCTTGCATTTCCATGCAGAATATTATATCTGCTATTTCTTTCAGCAACAATCTATCTTTTATAAAAACAACCGAGTGATTTCGGATGGCTTAGTCACCCGGTTGCGGACATCATAATATCTCAAACTTTAATCTGCACAACAATCTGCTTGCTTAAGCAAGTGCCCGCTCATCCAAGCAGCTTTCCAGTGCAGCCCTGATTTCTTTCTGATTATATCCTTTTCCGATGATAACCAGCTGATTTATACGGTCGCCGAATTCTTCATCCCAGTTCTTTTTTACATCCGGATTGTATTCAAGGTATTCCTGCTTCTGTCTTTCTTCCAGCGCATCTATCCAGTAGGCAACTGTCATTACAGATGAATTGCGGCCTGCCTGCTCAAAAAGCTGAACCTTTGCATCGGCATCGCTGAACCAGATGTAGCCCTTTGCGCGGATTAACTCTTTTGGATAATTGTTATTTACGAAATTCATAAAGCGTTCGCGGTTGAAAGGACGTTTTTCTTCAAAAACAAAGCTTGAAATTCCGTATTCGCCTGTACATCCCTGAGTTGCACGGTTTGGTTCGTTCAAACTGTTGATTGCCTTCTGAATTGCAGACGATGAATCAATCTGTTCGTAATTAAACGGTTCTGTTGTTGTAATCTGGTCAATGTCGATGTTGCCGTTTACGCTGTGGAAAATCGGAGCGCGCGGCTGGAAGTCGCGGATAATAGCTTCAACTTCCCTAAGCTGTTCTTCATTCAAAAGGTCGCATTTGTTAAGAACGATAAAATTACAGAATTCAATCTGGTCAACAATGAGTGTAGAAATTTCTTCTGCAGTAAGATTGTTTTCGTCAGTAGATTCTCTATCTGCCCTCTTTTTAAGGTCATCAAGAAATTCGCGGTAAATTCTGTCTGCATCTACAACTGTAACAACAGAAGTAAGATAAACGTTTGTATCTGGATAGTTTGCTTCGTAGGCAAGGAAGCTTGCAGAAACAGCGCCCGGGTCAGAAATTCCAGATGCTTCTACAAAAACTACATCAACAGTATCAAGAGTAGAGATTTTTTCAATCTGCCTGATGAACTCGTCGCGCAAAGTACAGCAGATACAGCCATTCTGCAGTTCGAACATAGGACATTCGGTAACATTTGAACCGTTTTTCTTGAGGATTTCTGCATCTACATTGATGCTTCCCATATCATTTACAATCAGGGCAACGCGGCGTTTTTCCTGTCGCAATAGATTATTGAGCAAAGTTGTTTTTCCAGATCCAAGGTAGCCCGTAATGAGGACTACAGGTTTTTTATTCTTATAATTTTTATTCATAGTGATTTTCCTGTGTATGCCCGCTGGTCAGAGCGGACTTAGTTCAATAACAAAAAGTCTGGTATGCAAGGCAAATCTTGCAGTTTGAAAAAATCAGGCATTAAATCACAAGTTTAACTTTCTGCTTTACAAGGGTTGTCGGTACAATAAGTGCTGCAGAAAGAATAATGATATTTGTATAGAAGAAACTTATAAATTCTGCCTTTGGAGCATGTAAAACCGGGCTTGTTTTTTTGTTTGCGCGGATTATCTGAAGAACAAGGCAGACTGGACAGTCTTCTTCGTGACAGGTTGCTTCGTGTTCGCAGTGGAAAACTTCAAATGTCAGTGCAGAGATAATTGCAAATATCAGGCAGGCTGCAATAGATGTAAAGAGACATCTTTTATTCAACACAATTTTCTGCTGTTTTGTCCGATAAATCATTTTATGCATTTTTATCTGTAATTTGAGAACGATTATCAAATTACAGAAATTAAAAGAAAAAATCAATAGATTTGAAAATGTTTTTTAAACTGCGTCGCTTTGCCTGTAGGGTGTATGGAAAATAATCTATTTGTCCAATTCCAAGTTTTTTATTATATTCAATCATATAACATTTATAAGGGGTCCATATGAAAATCGCCGCAACATACGAAAAAGAAACTGGAAACGTATTCCAGCATTTTGGAAAAACTCAGTATTTTAAGGTATATCAGATTGAAGACGGAAAAATTGTTTCATCAGAAGTAATTGATAACGGCGGAAACGGACATCATGCTCTTCCTCCATACCTTAAAAGCCTTGGAGTAGAAACCCTGATTCTTGGAAACCGCGGCCAGGGTGCAATCGATGCAATTGCAGCAGCAGGATTAAAGGAAATGCCGGGAATTACAGGCAGTGCCGACGAAGCAGCAGAGCTTTTTGCAAAGGGTGAACTTAAGCCTAATTTTGCGGCTAAGTGCAATCACCATGGGGAACATGCGTAAGCCACAGGCTTAGACTAATGTCATATTAGAAAAAAATAGAGCCTCTGAAAATCAGAGGCTTGTAGCTGACCGAGCTGATATTGCTATTAGAATCCGTCAGCAATCATTATATCACAGACTTTGATGGCGGGACAACCTCAGCTTTCTATGGGTGAACTTGTAATTGCAGCAGGAACCCTAGCAATGGGAACTCTTCAAAGACGCAAAAGGTATGTTTGCGGCCGCTTTTACCGACTTGAAAGATAAAGTCCGAAGCTCCGGAAACAACTTCCTCCACGGAGGCGGGAAATCAGGTCCAGGCGGACATGGCGATGGTTCAGGTGGCGGAGTTCAGGCTCACCAGCGTAGCGGACAGAATATTTCACGGGAGCTTGGATCAGAAGATTCAAGAACCTTAAATAACACTTCTAACCCAACCTTTCAGGGAGCAACCAAGTTCGACACCGCTACCCAGAGCAACGTAAACATGACAAGAAAAGAATTCTACGACGAAAAACGTGACCAGGGAAAAAACATCGGTAACACCGTAGCCTTAAACATGATGACCGCCGCAGAAAAGAAAGAACAAGCCAAGAAGAAAGACACCTGCCTCGGCGATAAGCTGACGGATAGGGTTCGGGCTAGTGAATAGATAAGAATGGCGGGAAACTATATCCCGCCATTCTTATTATCAAGAAAATCTCTTTCCCGCATCAAATCCGGTATAATCCCAAGGTAAAGGTTCTGGTTCTCCATTTCTGTAAGTAATTTTTTCAGCAAATTCTTTATCATGTCTTTTTAGACATTCTAGATAAAATTCTTCTGCTTCCTCATAGCTATCAAACATAAAAGCATATTCCCATTCTGAAGCAAGTAATTTTTTGATTGCAGTTTTATAACTGACATAAAAAATCCTTTTTATTCTATTCACAATATATTCAAACTCATATGTTCTAAAAAAGAATTCCCGATCTTTTTTAGTGAGTTTTGGACTATAACTCTGCATATACCTTTGATTTTGAGCAAGAAATGCATTTACTGAATTTACTGGAATCATTATATTTTCTACGAAATCCAATGCTTCTTTTATTTTTTCTGGTGTTTCGATTTTAATTTCATTAGTTGATGTAAAATCAAATTCACCAGCATGAGCAATCATAAAATACATTTGTTTTGCCATCTCATTTAGATATTTTTCAACAGTATTACAAACCTTTTCATTTATCACTATCACAGGTTCTTTTACGTCTGTCTCCAAAGGTATATTCAAGATACTTGTACAAAATCCGGAAATCTTCTCTGTTCTCAGATTTACTTTAAATACTCGAATACCTAATTGTTCCAAAAAAGATGTTATAACAACAGGTGAAGAACACCCAATAAATAATCGACCTCCATTAAACACATTATAAGCATTACAAACTATTTGAACATAATCTTCGTTTTTTTGTTCGACTTTTGTATTCAAGTACTTTCGACGTTCTGAAGATGTATTATCAGAGCCATTTTCATCAGGATAATCCCACTCATTAAAGAAGTCTTCCCAAAATTCAACATCATTAACTGCTTTTTTTATAACTAATATAATTTTTATCAAATCCTCTCTAAGCATAGATTTTTCAATACCAGATAATTCTGAATTAGAGCGAATTCGAAGATTAGGCAAATTTATGTTGTCCAAATCCAAGTCCTTTTCAGAGTAACCAAGGAGTCGAATAAATTCTAAGATTTTATTCTTTGTAGATTCAGAAGGGATTACTTTACCATTAAGAATATTAGACAAAGTGTTCACACTAATACCTATTTTATTTGAAGCTTCATTTTTTAAAATATTTTGTGACTTGAGAATCTGTGAAAGATTATCGCTATAACTCATTAGGTATCACCTCTCTTTGAAGTTTGACACCTAATATATATAATATTATTGGTTGTCTGTCAATACTATTTCTTGATACATATTCTTTTTTTGTGTGATTCTTTTGAAGTATAGAAGAATAAAAGAAAAACAGTTAAAATCAAATTAATGTTCAATTCTTCTTTAATCACCTACGCAGTTTCTCTTCACTTTACGCCGGATGTAAATGAAATCATTACTTCAGCAGTGAATGCCATTGCTGAAGTAACTGGGAACAGCTTTATTATTGAAAACAAGATTCCGCCACATGTGACAATTGGTGCTTTTCATGCTGCAAAAGAAGATGAAGCAAAACTGATTCAGATGGTTGAAGACTTTGCAAAATCTCAGAAAGCTGGAATTATACATTTCGAAGAAATCGGGAACTTCAATGGCAAAGTTCTTTTCTTGAAGCCTGAAAAAGATGGGTTTCTCGCGCAGATGAATGAGGAACTCCACACCACCCTTCTTCCAGAATTCGAAAAAGCAGAAAACGGCTATTATCTGCCAGAAATCTGGTTTCCGCACACTACCCTTGCCACAAAGCTGAACAAGAGCCAGTTTGAAAAGGCCTTCAAGATTGCAGAAAGCATCAATCTGCCTTTAGAAACTGAAATCAATGAAATTGCAGTGTATCAGTGTTCACCGTTTGCTGAATTGAAGCGTTATAAACTTGATGTCTAATAATTACAAAAGGAATGGCATTATTTACTTTTGAAACGAAGTCTATTTCAAGCCCAGAATCTTTATGGAAATAGTAAAGCTTTCTGTCCTGCTTAGAAAAACAGTCTGCACAGTATTTTTCTCTTAAACATATATGTCTCCTGTTCTCGCACTTTTCCAAGGGATTTTTTCGCCGTTTACTACACTTTTTCAAGGGAGTTTTTAATAAGTGTATCTTTCCCTGTTATACGTATTATGGAACTATTATCTAGAGAAACACGAACAGGTTTTACATTACATCAGCCTATCTACAACATGGCAACGGGCTACAGCCTCCTCGCAAACTGTCTTATTCCGGTTCAGTTTGCAAAAATGCAGAACGGCTTTAACTCAAACAGCGTAGCAACACGTACTACCCTTGAGGTATGGAAAACGGCATAAAAGAAAACGAAAAAGTCGTTTTCTACAGGTGTACGACCTTCCGAAAATGGAAGGTCGTATTAACCAATCCATTGTTAACTGAAGTGCAGTGACATGAATTTCGCTTGGTTGGGTTATTTCTAGAATTCTGAATCCTTCCATAGAATTTATGATAACAAATTTTTACGGAAATAGATTATTCTGCTCCTTTATTCTGTATCCCCAGAAGTACATATATGCCGCTGCTTGTAAATTCCATTATGTCTGAAATGTATGTTTCGGCTTCTTTTTTTGTCATATTGTGAAGGATGATGTCGCAGAAGGCGTTGATAACGGTAGAGGCCATAAAGTGAATTGTCATTGGAGAAACTTGTTTTGTGGCAATTTTCTGCTCGTACATCCAGGCAAAAGTCTGCTTGCAGTTTTTTGTGTAAAGTTCGCAGATGTCTTCCTGAAAATGTTCATGAGTGCTTCCTGCAGCCTTTGTAAGCAGCAGAGTAAACGCATCGAAATTGTCATACATATAATTCAGGAATTCAATTACTGATTGTTCTTCCAGTTCCATATGTTCTTTCATATGAGAAATGTCCAGACCAGAGTGATTTTCTGAATTCGCAAGCATTACAGTTTTTGTAGATACATCTATTGCATCGTCAACAAGAGCACAGAAGAAGTCATCTTTATCTTTAAAATGCCTGTACATTGCTCCTGTGGTAACTCCGGCATTTGCGGCAATAGTACGGAGGGATGCTCCCATAAATCCTTTTTCAAGAAATTCTTTTTTTGCGCTTTCGAGGAGCTTTTTCTTTGTGTCTAAAGATGTTTCCGACATATTTAATTCATTTTTAATTAAAACACACAGTTTGTCAATGAACTGTTGACATGAATACCAGAAACATTATCATCAAAAAAAGTTAAACTCACTTGACAAGATAACAGTGTTACCACTAAGATAACGCTGTTATCGTTAGTTTACACTAACAAACGGAGGCGTAATGCAGGTAAAAAAAATCAATGACTGGTTCGAAAGATTCGGACGGTTTGAAGTAAAACATCGCTGGGGTTTCATTATCGGGCTTATTATTGTAACAGCAGTTTGCAGTCTGGGGCTTACACGCTTCAAACTTGATAATGGGGAAGAGGACTGGTTTGACGATTGGGAAACTACCAAACAGAATCAGGATCACTTTGAAAACATTTTCGGTTCAACAGATACTCTCATGGCTCATATTACAACAAAAGGAACAGACGTATTTGATCCTGAAGTTCTGAATATGATTGATGAGCTTGGAGATGAACTTTTGAATAATGTTCCTTATGCAGACAGTATAACTTCTCTTATGGAACTCTCGCTTCCGATAGGAACAGAAGACGGCTTTGAAGTAACAAGTCCGTTTGAAGATGGCGTACCAACCAACTCGGCAGAACTTGCAGAAAAGAAAGCCTTTATCATGAGTCGAGAATCTCTTGTGAACTCACTTGTCAGTGAAGATTCTACTGAAACCTGGCTTATTGTAAATCTTGAGCAGTATTCAGAAGGCCTTGATGAAGCAATGAAAAAAATTGCTCCTCCTGCAATGGCAATTTTCAATTCAGATAAATATAAATCAGATAAATGGGAAATTCGCCCGGCTGGTCTTTCTTACACAGAATACGAAGAAGAAGCTGCCACAATGGATCAGTGCGTTACCCGTATAGCCCTTGGCTTTGTAGTCATGCTGATTTTCCTTATCATATTTATCCGCTCACTTCGAGGAGTTGTTGTTCCTTCAATTGCAACGGTTGGTGCACTTTGTACAACACTCGGTGCTTCTGCCTGGATGAACATCAAGGGAAACAACTCAATGATTCTTGTAACGGTTCTTCTTTCGATGGCACTCGCTGTAGGTTACGCAGTTCACTACATCAACAGCTTTAAGATGTACTTTAGAAAAACAGGTCTTCGCAAAGAATCAATTATTATGGGAATCCGTGATTCAGGCTGGGCTTTGTTCTTTACAGTAATTACAACAATGGCCGGAATGCTTTCCTTCCTTTCTGCCGGAATCAGACCTATGCGCTGGGTTGGTGGAATTACAGCTGCTGCCGTTCTTGCTGTCTTCTTTTTTGAAATTATTCTTTTGCCATGTCTTTACAGCTTTGGAAAAGATAAAGAACCTGATCCAACTTTTGTAAATACAGAGGGTTCTACTAAATCTGACCTTCGAGTAGAGGCAATGGGAAAATCAATTCTCAATAAAAAATGGATTACCGTTATTGCCGGAATCACGGTGCTTCTTGCTGTAATACCGGGTATGTTCAAAATTAAAGTAAATATGAACTACTCTGATATGATGGGCGAGCGTACACCTTACATTAAGCGACTTCTTGAAATTACCCGCAGTCAGCTGGGAAGTCAGTACAGCTACGAAGTTCTTGTTGAGTATGAGGAAGAGGATGCTCTTAAAAATCCAGAAGTTTTAAAAAACATGGATGAGCTTGCAGAACGAATCGGTACCCTCAGCATGACAAAAGTTTCTAATGGAAAGCCTCGTGTTTCTTCTATTACAAAGGTAATCAAAGAAATGAACCGTACCCTCAACGGAGATGCCCCTGACGCTTATGTAATTCCAGATGATCAGGATCTTGTAAGTCAGGAAATGTTCCTTTATGAGATTTCCGGCGGCTCTGATCTTTATGATTATGTCAGCGAAGATTTTAAGGCAGGTTATCTTCATATTGAACTTTCTGGTTATGATGGCGAAGAAATTGTTCATAATATGGATTCTGTAAAACAGTGGGTTGCAGAGCTCTTCCCTGATGCATCAAATGCCGGCGTAGTTGGAGAGGTTGTTCAATACGCTCAGATGAACGGAAAGCTTGTTCGAGGTTCAATTCGCTCTATCGGAACTTCGCTGCTTGTAATTCTTATTCTGTTGATTCTGGCATTTACATCTCTTCGCACAGGCTTTATTGCGATGATTCCAAATGTAGCTCCGATTGCAATCATTGGAGGAATCATGGGATATGCCGGAGTAAACCTTGATATGATTACCGCAATGATCATGCCGATGATTCTTGGTATTGCGGTTGATGATACAATTCACTTCACAAATCATATCAAATATCATTTTGAACTTACAGGAAATTACCGCAGTGCAGTTTTGAACTCATACCGTGAAATCGGAAAAACAATGATTATGACAACAATCATTTTGTGCTCAATGTTTGGAATTTTCCTTACAAGTACAATGACAGTTCTTGTAAACATCGGTTGGCTTTCAATCGTAGGTTTAGGCACCGCTTTGATTGCTGACTATACTTTGACACCAGTTTTGTTGTTCATTACTAAGCCATTTGGTAAAGAAAGAATTAAGTAATTCAAGGAGATACTTTTATGAAAAAGACAATTTTAATTTTATCAACATTATTACTAACTGCTGCTGCTTTCGCCGAAACCGGCTACGACATCATGAAAAAAGCAGACGAAGTTCCAGAACCAAAAACTTCATCCTCAACTGCGACCCTTACAATTCACAGCAAAAAGGGAAGCGACCGAATTCGCGAAGTTATTATGAAGAGCAAAGACTACGGCGATGTTTCAAAAGAAGTTATAGTTTTCACAACTCCAAAAGATGTTGCCGGCACAGGATATCTTATGTTTGATTACGAAGATGAAAATAAAGATTCAGACAACTGGCTTTATCTTCCTGCAATGAAAAAGACCCGCCGAATTGCAAGCAGCGGATCAGAAAGTGAAGGCAGCTTTATGGGTACCGACTTCACCTATCAGGATATGGGAGACCGCAGTATTAACAAATACGACTACAATCTTCTTGGTGAAGAAGCTGTGGATGGCGAACTCTGCTACAAGGTTGAATGCATCAGCAAAGCTCATACAGAAAAAGATCCTCGTTATATCAGCTACATCGGAAAATCTGATTACATTTTGAGAAAGTGCGAGTTCTACGACCGCCAGGATCAGCTTCACCGCGTTCTTACTTGTTCTGATTTTACAACAATAGATGGCTATAAAACTGCACAGAAAATGAAGATGGAAAATGTTCAGAGTGGAACCTGGTCTCTGATTGAAACAAAGAATATTGTTTACAATGCCAATGACATGGACGATTCTCTGTTTACAGTTGCCGCACTTGAGAAAGGGCGCATTCGTTAGTTCGTAGGCGTTCCCGCTCACTTCGTTCGCGGTCGCTATGTCCGCAATTCGCTAACGCTCAGCCGCTTCACTCGCTGCGCTCGCTCCAGTGGCCGGCTCCGCCGTTGCTCCCAGCGCTAACGTGTGTAAGGCCGCTGGCGGCCCGTGTTTAATAGCAAACCGTTAAAAAAATTGCAAAAGCAATTTTTAGGTTTACTTCTTTTGGAGACTATATTATGAAAAACATTTTAATCATATTTATTCTTCTAGGATTCGTTTTGCTCGCCCCTCTGTCTGCAGAAGGCTCTGTTGATTTTTCCGGTGAGTTAAAAACGCGTTGGGGAGCAGGCGCACCCTGGATAGATAAAGATACTACTGCTGGCAGATTCCTGATAGGAGATACAACTTTTACTGGATCGATTGACGCGTACTATGATAATAGTTCAGCTTTTGCAGAAGGTTCTGTTTCTTATGATGCAGTTACAAAGTCTTTCGACTGGTCTTTGGATGAACTCTGGCTTGATTATACTTCAAGTTTTTGGGGTATCAGAATTGGACGCCAAAAAACAGCCTGGGGTAAAGCAGACGGCATTGATATCACAAATGTAATCTGTCCTTCGGATATGTCTAGTTTGTCTGCTATGACAAGTGACGATTCAAAACTTGCTATAGATGCAATTCGCCTGACACTTTCAGGAAATCAGTTTACTGCCGATGCTTATTGGATTCCTTTTTTCACTCCGACTGCTCTTCCGTTGGACGATGGAAATCCTTTGAGAAAATTCTTTGTGCCATCCTCAGTTGATTTTCCTATTGAAGCGATGAATACAACGCTCACTCTTCCTGTAACAATCAGTGGGTTTGAAGAACCTGAAAAAGCTATCTGGAATGGAGAATATGGCTTAAAACTTTCGGGATATTTTTCTGCTCTTGATGTTTCTCTGTATGGATTTTATGGCTGGGATGACAGGCCCTTTTTGAATTATGAAATCACTTATGAAGCTGCAAATCCCCTTTATCCGTTCCTGCCTAACGGGCTTAATATTTCCGGTGAATACAAACGAATGGCAATGATTGGAGCAGATGCTGCAATTCCAATCAAAGAAACTGTACTCCGTGCAGAAGCTGCATTTTTACCGCAGCGTCACTTTCAGAAAACAGAAGGCAATACAGAACAGTATAATGAACTTTCCGCACTAATCGGTCTTGACTGGATGCCAGACGGATGGACACTCACTGCCCAGTATTATTGTGACTATCTGTTTGGTGATATTACAAGTCTGGAACGCAAGAATGCATATGAGCATGGAACAACACTTAGTATTTCAAAGACACTATTGAATGAAACTCTGGAAATAAGTTTCAGCGGGCTTATTGGTTTAAATGATTTTGACAGCTTTATTTCTCCGTCCATCAGTTACAGCCTTTCAGATCAGATTTCACTTTCAGCAGGTGCGTATATCTTTCTTCCAGGCCCTGAACGTGATGGAAAATATGGTCAATACAAGGATTTAAGTTGCATATTAATAGAAGGAAAATACAGTTTCTAGTTTTGTTTTTCGAACAATTTCTTTCAGGAAGTGCGTCATACTTTTTGAGGATAAACGCATTCTATTGAAAGGCCAAATGCATCCCGATTATCCGATACTCCAACATAGCAAGAAGAGTTTCTCACGGATGAAACCGCACTTCCATAGACTCAGCGATTAAAGCAAGTTTTTCCTGTGCACCAGCCAGCGAAAGCCTGCCTTTTCATTCCCCAAATATACATTCAGTTTCATCTATTTACTCCAGATTCAACTGAATCATCTTCACGATTTACGGCGTAAAGGTTTGTGCCAAGCATTTCAAGACAGTGAAGAACCTTATTTATTTGCAAGGTTTCTTTTCCGTTTTCAAGTTCCGAGAAAAAGCGCGTTCCGACATTGCACATGGCGGCAGTTTCTACCTGAGTGAGTCCCAGCTGTTTTCGGCGATTCTTTACAGCTTCAGAAATTGAAAGTGTGGATGTAATCTTCATGACTTTAGTATAATTTTCCCGAACGGGAAAACGCTTTCCCCGCGACCTTGAGCAAAATGAAAGCCGAGGGCCTGATTGATTACTGGAAGAATCATTTTAAACTGCTTGGCCGCTAACATGATAAGTGACAAGAATCCGGTTTTCGTATATACTCCAATTATCTGCCACCGGGTAGGAATGTGCGGGAATCATCCTTAAAACATTCAGCCTCATCAGTAGGTCCGCCAATACATTGGCATGAAGATGGGCAATCTTTCAAAAGGAGAAGTTGGCAGTGGTAAAGCTAAAAATTGCTGGCGCAATTTTCTTAACGCTTTGCTATAAAACACCGCTCGCCAGCGAGCTTACACATGTTCAATTACATCTGGCCGCTTTTAATCATCATTTTTTCAAACACACTTTATCAAATCTGCGCAAAGGGAATCCCCGAGCAGATGAACACCTACGCAAGCATGACCATCACTTATGCTGTAGCAACGCTGTTTTCAGCCGCTGCCTTCTTTGTCACCACAAAAGGCGGAAATATCCTTAAAGAGTTCGGACACACAAATTGGGCAACGGTTGTACTTGGAATTGTAATTACAGGACTTGAAGTTGGTTTTATTTTTGCCTACAAAGCAGGCTGGAAAGTAAACACGCTTTCTGTCACTACAAACGCGATTCTTGCAATCGTGCTGATTTTTGTAGGGCTAATCGGCTATCATGAAGCAATCAACTGGAACAAAGTGCTTGGAGTTGCCATCTGCCTTACAGGACTGTATTTTATAAATAAGAAGTAAGGAGAAAATTATGTTCAGACCAATGCGAAGATTCAAGCAGCAGATTAATGACAGCGAATGTAAAGAGATTTTAAAAAACGAAAAGCGCGGAGTTCTTTCGCTACTTGGAGATGACGGCTACCCTTATGGACTCCCGATTTCTCATCTTTATTGCGAAGAAGACAATAAGATTTACTTTCACGGCGCAAAAGAAGGGCACAAAATAGACGCCATCAAGAATTACGACAAGGCAAGCTTCTGCGTTTACGATTCAGGCTACCGCAAGGACGGCGAATGGGCGCTGAACATCAACAGCGTAATCGTCTTCGGAAAAATCCGCCTCGTTACAGACCCGGAACTCACCCGCAAAATCTGTACAAAGCTGGTTCAGAAGTTTACAGATGATCAGGAATATCTTGAACATGAGCTCAAAAACGCCTTGCCGCGAGTTCAGTGTCTGGAACTTGAAATTGAACACATGACAGGAAAACTTGTAAACGAGTCGTAAATTATGGACTACAGCTACATTTTCCGTTCAGCGAAAATCAAAAAGGAATCTCTGGAAGCGGCCGGCTTTAAGACAACTGATAACAACTCTTACTCCATGAACCAGACAGTTTCCAACGGAGCCTTCAATGCAGACATCACTCTTTCGCTTTCCGAACAGACTCTGACAGTCCATCTTTTTGATTCAGCTACTAGCGAAAAATATGCACTCTTTGACATGCCGAATTCACACGGCGCTTTTGTAGCTTCACTTCGCGAAGAAGTTCAGCAGCTTATTGATGAAATCAAATCAAAATGCTTTGAAACCAGCGACTTGAAAGATGATTATATCGCAT
>Ga0256407_10004048_pt1 | contig 25004 bp, 18 predicted proteins | sample RumenRJG_04DNA_FD_193489 | JGI IMG/M metagenome (GOLD analysis project Ga0256407, IMG submission 193489) | Bovine rumen microbial communities from Lethbridge, Alberta, Canada - RJG_04 | ecosystem: Host-associated > Mammals > Digestive system > Stomach > Rumen | place: Canada: Alberta... | reverse complement strand
TCGACAGATATTACACCATCTTCTGAGACAAAGCCTTCTCCTATCTTTACCAACCCAGCTGTATCCTCACTAGCCATTGGAAGTCCACTTACATCAGTTTCATCCTTTTGACCTATGAGAGCAAAGCTAGCTGTGATAGCTGATTTAGGTACAGAATCTGATAGAATCCGTACATAACCATCAAAAGACTGGCAGTACCCTTTTAATCCACATTTTCTTGCTGAGTCATATGAATTAGGGTTTATCACCATAACGGGAATCACTGAAGATGTTATGCTACTGTTAGTAATATCTAAGTGGCATCCATTTTCGTCTGTTTCCCAACCATGAGTTGGTATAGTTACTTCTCCTATAGCCAGTGCTCTGGCTAGGTTAATAGTAACACCACTTCCACTTCCTGGCACTCCATTCTCTTCAATGGTTGTCAATCTATTTTCAATAGCAGTCAGGTCTGCGTCTACTGTACTTTTGCCTCTGACTACTACTTTAGCGTGTGTAATAGCATATATGCGTTGCTTAGCTTTATTGATAATCCATTCGGCTGAGATATTCATCTGACTCCCTCCTTTCTGTAATATTTACTCTGCTAACTTGCGTTCCAGAACACTTACTCTCTCAGCTATTTCATCCACAGTGCTATTCATGCTGTTTATGGCTAATACCAAATTTTCTTTATTACTGGTTTCCAATTCTGTAATAGTACCTTGATTTCTTGTTAATTCAGAAGTAGTAGTATTATTTGACTCTAAAGACTCTGTAACATCCGTTAAATTGGATTGTATGTTATTTATAGTCTTAGATAAATTAGATAGAACCCCTAAATACATTTTACCTGAATTTGGGTCTATCCGTATGTCACCACCAGATTTTACTACACCCAATTGAGACTCAGAAGCTATACTGTAATCCACTGGAGTTCCCAGCAATTCAGTTAGTCTTTGTTCAATATACTGCTTAACTGGTAATGATATTTGTGGGTCATAAAGGTTTTCTGTATTGAGTTCACCATCTGCCACTTCGCTAGTACTAGCAAAGTCTGCTGTAGCCTCATCAATGGCTCTACGCTGTAAAATAGATACTGGTTTATCCATGTCACTAGTATTATCTACTTTGTCAAGCCCTAAATCTTCAGATGATACTGAGCTAATTTTTTGATTAAGTTCTTGTTGTATCTCAGTTATTGTTTGATTAAACATTTCTTGTAGTTCTTCTAATCTTTGTGAAGTGGCAGAATTGACTTCTGATGAAGATTTTTCCAATTTATTAAGTTCATCCACTGCTAAGTTAAATTTTTCTGTCATAACCCGCAATGTATCTTTTAAGTCCCATCGTTCTACTGACATGTTCTCACCTCAACTTCCAGAATTGTCAATCCCTAGCAACCTATTCAAGTCAGCTGTGGAAGGACTCTCTATAACAATATTTGTTCTCTCTGAGGTAAGTTTATTATTTAGGCTTTGTTCTGTTTTCCTTTGGTTTTCTTCTATACTGCTATCATGAGTATTAAGTTCCTCTACTACTTTATTGAACTTATTTGTCATGGTTCTTGCTGAATCCTGAGTTTTCCATTTTTCAGCCATCTTGTTCCCCTCCTTTGAGTAGTAATAAGATGGTATCTATCTTTTCATTGATGGTTTTGTTTTCTTCACGTAAATCTTTTATCTGCTTCTGTAGAGCATTGATAGCTTTGAGTTCAGGGGAGCCATGAAATATGACTGCCCCTGACTCCTTATCCACAGTGCAGTTGTTAGCATTTAACATTCCGCACATGGCTTTTCTCCTTATACAGTTTTCATGATGCTTCTAAGGTTTTGTACTCGTGGACGATTGACCTTATCTACAGTAGAAAGTACAACTTTAACACGATAGTTGTGAGCCAACTCATCGAGAGACTGCTCAAATGTATAAGTCTTATAGTTGCTAGACTTTTGTACTGTATTAGTATTTGTTACAGCCTGCCAATTAGTTCCATTTATATCAGTAGCAAAGTAAATTACAGCATTTGTACCAGTAGGCAGCCAAATATCTGCTACTATTTTAACTGTATTAAACCCAGCAGCTACAGGAACATTCTTAGAAACGTAAATACCTTCTTGTTCATTATGAGAGCCTACAAGAATCAAACTATCAAGAGCAATAGCTGGAGAAGTAGTGGTGGTACCAGTTAACAGTGCCTGAATTTGTATAGATTCAGCCAATTCTGTCAAGTCTCTGCTATCATAAGCCTCAATTGGGAAGAAGTCACCACCATTAATTGAGTACTGCCACTGTATAGAGCATCCAGCAGGTATTGACTCATCTGACATAAGCTCAATTCTATCAAGACTTACATCATTAATCTCCTTAAACTTAACCTTGCCAGTTGAGTTAAATTTCAGACCATACAAGTTGAATTTAACATCAGATGCTTGGTGTGCTGTCCAAGTAATAGCATTAGATGAACTAAACATAGTACCATTGAGGAATGGATTTTTACTTACTATGGTTCTGGAAGCAACATCTGTCTTAGTGGTTTCTGCAATCCAAATAGAATCAATATCGCTATCACTAAGTATAGTGAAGCAATATCCTTCATTAGCATTACAGTACACTGGGTTATCAAACATTACTTTGGTCTCATTGGCACCAGTAGGACTGGTTCTTACCTCAGAAGGCTGTATAGTTTTTTCTGCGTAAACAGTTGTACCAGGATAACCATTTACCATATTCCGTACTTGTACTGTTATAGGCTCACTAATGTTCTTATCGCAGAAATACAGTCCAACACCAGTTACATATTGGTCCATATCAAACTGGAATGACTGAGCAATAGGGTCAGTTATACGTGGGCTTACTTGTTCTGTCCATACCTTCCTAGTAATAACCCTCTTAGTGCCATTAGCAGTATAAGTAGCAGTACCACTAAGAGAAGGAGTATTTTCAGCGTAAGCCTTAACTTCAACTGTACCACAAAGAGTATTAGCAGGAATCACAAACTTACCAGCTGTATAACCATTGGAATTGGCCTTCAGAGTACCAGATTTAGTTCCTTGATAGCTGGCTGATATAGGTGACACCTTAATTTGTTGCCTGTTAAACAGAACAATAATGTTGTCTACAGTAGGTTCAAGGTTAGAAATTTTAATGGTGATATCACGCTGACGCATGTAAGTGATAGCTGAATTGATAATGCTTTGAATAGCAGACTGAGTAGTGGAGCCATTTCTATACCAGCTTGAAGCATAATACTGACTCCAGTTGGAGAATGATACTACTCTGGTAGTAACTCCACCTTGTACAGTAATGGTACTTTCGTCAATCCAGTTATCAGCTATTGGGCTAATTACTACAGTAGGACTCTTAGGAAATGCATTATAGCTATTTATCCTAAATACTCCAGTAGCAAGAGGTTGTGACAAAAGTTTAATTTCTGTACAACCATTTGTCAAAATCCTACCAAAAGTATTGGCAGAGTACTCAGATTCAGTGTCTGGTTCCAACTGAAGTACTTCAGCTTCAAATGGAACAGTAAGTTCTTCATTTTTAAGGTCTATTGTAGCAGACCACTCACTGTGATAAGGGTCAGCTTTAGTAAGACCAATAAACCCATCTGTAAAGACACCCATGAGTTCAGTAGCATTTTCTCCTGCTGCTGCCTCTTGGTCAAGGTCAGTAATAGCCTGATTGTACTCAATGTCGTTTATGCGTTCCACAAGGTTATATAAATCCAGCATAGTAAGTGCTTTAGTGTTGTTATTAGCAATTGAACCAGGCTTATCTGTCATTGGTATTAACAAAACAGAACCAATAGGAAGCACTTCATTGGTATCCACATTAGGCATGCTGACAGTTCTAAGGATATCAGATTGTCCCTTAGTAACTATTACATTTCCATACATATCCAAGGACACAACATCGATACGTGCCAGCATATAATCATAATTTACAAGGAAAGTAGACCCATCAGTAGGTTTGTCCCCATCAAGGAAATCAATATATCCAAGAGTTTTATCGTCTGACAATGTAAGTTTATAATCAGTGTCTTTTACCATGGTCTTGTTGTAAGTCCAAGTACACTGATATGTGCTGCCTGGGTCTGGAGCATGTGAACCAATGGACCAATCAATACCATCATTAACAAGTTGGAAATCAGTTCCGTTTACAAAAGTTTCAGAGCCTTGGGTAACAGAAATAATTTCAACCGCTGGAGCCAAAGGCAAGTAATCAATACCACCAATAATACCTCCACGGGTGATACTATCAGTTTTTTCTACGATACTCATCAATTTTTTAATGGAGTTAACGTAGTTATTATTGAGGGTGTACCTAGAAGTACCAGTTCTGTAAGTCTTAGGCTCATTTTCTGCATTGCGCAAATCAGTGGCTCTATCAAGGAGAACAGTGTAATCTGTGTCTTTTTGTACTTCATATCCCTTAATGTAAGCCCTACCACTAGACAGGTTGATGAAAATTTTCTGTTCATTATTTTGTTCTTTATCAGAAATAGTAAGACCAACTACCTTGTAATTCCCACTCTCATCAAAAGTACGTCTTGCAAGAGTATTCTGAATCTTTTCAAGCTGAGTGAGGTCTTCATTTTTGTTAACGGAAATTTGCTCACCATCCACCAGTGTGTACATGATAGAGGCATTAGGGTCATCAACAGTGATTTCCACGTACTCCTTCATGCGGTAAGCACCATCTTGTGCGTAGTTATCGTACCCAGTAGCAATATCAAGAAGTCCAGCATCATCATCTGGAGTAATGACTTGACTACGCAGTATAGCACCAATTACTTCTGTACCCTCTCCTGTAATAGCGATAGTGGTATCAGGAATATCACGTACATTACCATCAAGGTAAATACGTCCACGTGTCATAGTCACTTGCTTGCGGTCATCAGAAATAACAAGCTGGCATCCCTCAATCACGTCACCATTAGTCAGTATTGTGTTACCAACATTAGTTATTTGTGATTTAAGGATAGACTGCAGTTCATTCAATTCCTTAGACTGAAGCACTTTACCAGCACGGAACAGAATCTCTGTATATCCTTTTGTTTCGTCAAACAGATTGTAATACTGATTGACAATCTCATTCTTAGCCATCTGTATTTTCCTCCTTGTAGTTTATCAGAATTCTATTATCATGGAGAATGTATCTCTACTGTCTTCATTGCGAGTTACTACCTTACGCTGGTCAAGCACTTCCAAAATTCCTTGGTGAACAATATCCTCTGGAAGAAGCACACTTTTGTTCTCAGGCACTCCATCTGCCAACTTTACCATAGAATGAACACCAATCTGCCGATATGCTCTGGCTGGCAGTTCATCATAGTAGATTGAGGCTTCAATATATACCCAATGAGCACCAAGCTGAATTGCCTCTTCAGCAGATATTTTACGCCATGTACGGTCTCTGTATACTACAGTACCTTCATCATCTGGCACTACCAGAGACTTAGTATCAACACGCTTCAATCCGATGAGTTCATCAAGTTCTTTAGCTTCTACAGATGGGAGTGGAGCAGAAAACTCAGAGCCATCTTCATTCAGCCCTTCATGTTCAGCAGCATAGGTTTCACCCTCCCAAGGTGAAGTTCTACCTAAGCCAAAATAAATATAGGGCATCTGCTGAAAAAGAATTGCCCTACTAACATGACCCATGGTAGTAGTAATTGGTAATCTAATAGCCATTTGAGTTCCTCCTTTTTGTTACTACTTGTTAATATAGTATATGTAACCTAATGCTAAGATGTTATTGCTGAGGTATTACATGAATTAGATTCTTTAATACCTCTTTAGTTGAAAAGAGTCAATATTCATTGTTTCATTCAAGTTTACTACAGTTTTTAGTCATTAACATATAAGTTCATGTGTTACACTTAAAAGGTAATATATCATAAATACCATTGGTACCATACTCAATTGGTTATAGCAATTGGTGGTTGATATATTACTGGGTCTGCCAGGTGTATTGATTCATATTCTTCTGGAGTTGGTGGTGCTCCACTGCCTTCCCAGAAGTTCAATATATCAGTATTAAGCATAACTTCAGTGTTCCAAAGCTGCTTGTTAACCATAGGCACTAACCACATAGCATAGTTGCCAATTTGTACAGAATCTTGGTATTCGTCTCTGGTAGAATACATCCACTTGTTATTATCCTTATTTTCTTCAAAGTCTATAAGGTCACCAAGTGTAGGAGTATTAGCTTTTACATGTCTAATGGTTTCTATGATAGATTTTCCACCACTCATATATTGATGGCCATTGAAATCTGGATTGTCTACTAGTGATACACTTTCAGCAGCTTTTTCTCCGCTTATTAGCTTATTACCACTGGTTATTCCGTCATCTGATGCTCTAAATGACTTCTCTGAATCACTATCTAGGTTGATGACTACCAACCTTCTGTAAGAAGATACTTTACCATTATCGGATAGCCTCAATTCTGTATCAGGATTTTTTATAACCTTCTTTTCTATGTCAACTACGTCTGGCCACTTAGAGTATTTAGCCTTGTAAATTTCTTCTAGTCTTTCATTAGTTAACACAGCAGAATCCCACATCCATGGCATATCAAGTTCTGGAGTCCAATACCATGGGCTGCCAGCAATTACAATTGGTGGCTGATATACATCACCAAATGTAATGTATCCTTTTTTCCATTTTCTTTCAAATTCTTCTATAGAATTAAGAGTGTGGTCATCTTGCCCTTCTGGTGGCTCCCACAGAGTCATCAAATCTTCCCAACTCATAGTAGGAGTGTCCCACAGCCAGTTTTCGTTTCTCTTAACTAGCCACATTGCTGGTTCTCCCATAAGAATAGGAGGTTGTAAAGCATTATAATAGTCTGGGTTGAGTTCCTTGAACTTAGCTATGGAATCCAGTATTCTATTGAATGCTTCATGAGTAGCAGTAAACTCAAACATCACACCATTATCAGACAGTTGTTTCTGGTGAGAAAGTGTAATAAAGTCATCCATCAGCTTTATAGACTGAAGGAGCTCAGAAGTTATATTTATGAGTTTTGTATTGATTTCTTCCTGAGTTAAATCACCACTAAGGAATTTATATGGTCCAAATACACCATCTGGGTTGTGTGAAGGCTTGAATCCTGTGTCTTTGGTCTCTACTAAGGTTTCCATCTTTTCATAGAAGTCTAACAGTCCTATGAGGTCAAACTTAGTTATAATAATGGACTCATCTGTGTCTTTATCTAGCATTTTTGCGTACCAATAGTAAGATGTGGTACGCTCAAACCATATTTCCTTTCTACCAGACAGAGTTCTTGAAAGACTTGTGTTACTAAGCATCAATCCACTATAGGTTACACGCTTAGTCTGCATTTCTATGTGTCTAGCATAGTCTGCCCAGTTTTCATTAGAGTCTTCATATCCCTTAATGATATCATAAGAATTCAAGAAACTCCAAATTATCTTGACACCAGCAGCCTTTACAGACAATACAATATCCATCAAATCCTGAGTAAGTTTCTCTGGTATAGATATATCAAGTACTGCGTGTGTCCAATAGTCCTGAGAGAACATTCTGGCGTCATTACTAAGTGTTCCCCTATGAGAGTACTTGCCTAATTCCATCCATGGCTCTCTAATACTAACATCTTTTCTGGTGTATTCTTTGTGATACTCTTCATTAAGGTATTCTACAATGTAGTCCTTAATAGCTGGAATAGTAGTCTTAGGTCTTATTACATGTTGAATGATTCGATTAGAATAGTCTCTGTCTTCCTCACCATTTTTACGGTACACAGTGAAGAAGTCACCCCAATAGTCTAGCCACTTACCAGTGGCAGTGGCTAAACACATTTCCAGACGCATTAAATCTAAATCACCATCTACCATAAGAAAGCTGTCATATATAGACTGTATTATGGCATGGTGAGCTGTTCCTGATTTAAGGTTTATGTCAAATATTCCACGTAAGCATTTGAGGAAGGTTAGAACAGTCATCACTCATTCCTCCAGTTCTTCTTATTTATACATTCTACTGTAATATTGCCAGGTCTGATGAGCTCATTAGCTTGAACTATTGTATCTTCTGAATCTTTTATGAGTACATTTATAACAATGTCTTCATAGCAAGATTTTATGTGATGAATAACATCAGCCAAATAATAGTTATCTCCTACTGAGTATTCATTAAGGAAGTTAAACACAATTGACTTTATCTGAGGTTCATACACCGTGGTATCATAATCATCATAGAGCATAACCTTTATATAAGGATTGATGTTTACTTTGACAATTGGTAGTACCTCTACTTCTATACCACCAGCCCTAAAGTCAATCATAGCCTTATTTACTTCTGCTCTTAAAGTGTCTGGGAGTTCACCATTAGAATCATGTACATACAGTTTTACGTATCCAATGTAGTTATCGTCTACGTAAGCACCAGTTATACCTTCCACTTGAAGTGCTCCCCACATTATAGCATTTCTAGTGGCTCTAGCCAAAGTATTAATGTACTTTTGAAAACGCTTCTTGTGCTCTAATGCTGTCTCTGCCTCCCTACCATTAGTAAAGTCAGCTGTGTTATACACACTTTTTACGTTCTGATTAGTAGGAATCATCAAAGAAATAGCACCTTGTGGTACGTTACCAATTGCTCCTTCTTTTTGGCACTTAACCTCTACTGTAGTACTAACCAATCCTGGCTCACAGTAGTTATCATCTATGGTTTCAAAGTATATGTATCCATACATATCAGATGTAGAAAAAATTGTTCCTTTAGGAATAGTCAATGAATTTGTGAGTGCTCTCTGGAATACTATATTTACTGTACCAGTAGCATACTCAGATGTCTTTCTCTCTATTCCAAAAGAGGTATAAATTGAGGTTTCTATAGCATAAAGCACATATTGCTTCATTCTGAAGTATATTTCTTCAATCTGTATGGAAACTGCTTCATACAAAGTTCGGATACCAGAACCAATGTTAAAGTCAGTAAGTTTATCTGACCTAGCAGTAGTCCAGTCTATCATATCCTTTAAGACTTTGTACATACTCTTTATTTCAAGTCCCATTATATTTCACCTCATCTTGAAAATGTCTTTCCTACACGGAATACTGAATATGGTTCTACTGGATGAACAATGAAGTCAATAAATATAGCACGTCCGTGACTATTAAGTATTCCATTACTACCGTCTGCTCCATCAGAATTCTTAAATACAGCCCTAATATCACTCACTCCAAGTACCCTAAAATCTCCTAGTACGCATTCTTGCACTTCTAACTTGATTTTTATGAGCCTTTCCATAGTAACCTTACCACCTATCATATTTATAAGGTTACAACCCCATTCTGGGTGCATCATTAATGTACCTTTAGGTGTTCCTAGCCTAGTAATAATCTGCTGCCTTAAATTGATGATTCCTTCACTAAGAAGTATATCTCCATCATTGTCAGCATTCAGTATTCCCAAGGATTCCAGATTAGTAACACCATTATAAGAGGTCTCAGTAGAGTACAAGTCTAGGTCACATCCAAATGTGTATTTTTCAAGTTCTTCTGAAAGATTATTAGTTTTCTTAGGTATATGTATCCCTGTAGTTGGTATGACCAGCCTACTACCTATCTTAGCCACTTCATCAGTGTTATCAAACTCATGTGAATTTATTTCGGAATCAATAAATGGATACATCAACCCATTCACAATTACAAGTTTCGTCCAATCCACATTATAGGTTGCTCCTATAGACTGAATGGTGTCTCCAGGATTAACAGTATGAGTCATGTATCTTGCTTTCATTGTATCACTTCCTACAAATAAATTACCACGTCAGTATGAACCTGCATCATGAGTGACTCTAGCTGTCTTAACTCAGCAGATACATTCTGAGTGTAAAATTTAGTCACATCAGTACTATTGTACTCAAAATACATTATTACTGCTTGTATGTTTTTAATCAAAGTTCTCATTCCTGTGGAAGTAATCGTAGCTTCAAGTGCTCCTTGAGAATTATATATTTCCTCTAACTTTATGTATATCATCATACTTTCTAGCAGGATTGTTTTAATCAAATTTATCTCTGTCTTAGTTAGATAATATTTTGGCTTGTATTGTACAATATAGTCATAAATAGTACTGTCGTAAGTTCTATTTTTAGCTATTGCTTGTATTACTCGTTCCATTGGAGTAGCACCCACTGGATATGTGTACTCTGGAGACAGAATGTCAGGGTCATATTGAAGCATTCTCTTCCACATGTTATAGGTTTCTACTGAAACTACATTTCCAAATATGATTTCTTCTATAAGAAAATTTGATTTTTCTCCTTCTTTTAGGAGGTCTTTACCTTTAAATCCTTGTACATTATATACAACTCCTGCGTCATTTATTTTCAAACCTTCAGCAGTATAATAGCCAGTAACAGGAGCAATTTTGCCTTCATATCCTCCGATTAATGGTGCTATGAGCTGTGCTAAAGAGTGACTCTGGTTTCTTAGTACATAATTAGTCTTAGTCCTTGTATTAGTAAGGGTAGTCACATCAGCTTCTGTATTAAGAGCTGCTGAAGCAGTTCTATATGTGCTACCTCCAGACACTTCAGTCTTAGTTTCTTTGGTAGTAGTTGAGTTATTATCAGTATTCTCTTCTGTAGAGGTGTCTATTTCAGTTGTAGCACCTTCCTTATATGGATTACCTACAACTCCTACAGATGTTTCTGGCTCTCCTATCTTACGTATTCCCCATAAACTAATGGTATATTGATATACATGAGGTCTGGCTTTACTCCTATATAGTTCAATACCATTTTGTGTAGGATAGCAATACCAGTATTCATTATCTGTATAATTATAGAACCTTATGAGCTCAGTGACTTCCTCACCATCTTTAATGGCATTAAACACACTTCTAAACAAATCTCTGAGTTGTTTCCATCTTTGATAACCAGTATCTACACCGCTATCTCCATTCAGATTAGCAGCTGTAGTATTTAACTGTGTAAGTGTTTCCGTAGTAGTTGAGATTTTTCTACCTGAAACACCAGTAATGCCTTTTAGTGTGAATTCTACAATACCAGCACCCCAAGCATCAATCCAAGCACCACCTTTAGTTTGTGTTAAGGTTGCTCTATTTGGTTCTTTCTGGTTATAATCCTCTGGGTTGATAGCAAATTTTATGCTGGTATTACCATAAGCAATTTCCATTCTCTTTATGTTACTGCGGTTGCTGCCGTTTCCACTTCTAAGGTTACTGAGAGACACTTCTGTATCCATATTTGATACAACATTGGATAAAGAAACATCAGCCATGTTCTTACCCCCTTACTCAAACAGATTATGATACATCCAAGAGGAATTTACTCTTTTAATAATATTTTCTGCTGTGTTATACACATATCTTTTGTTGATTCTATCGTAATATTGTTCTTTAGTAGTGAGTGGTGCTGGTTTAGTAATAGTAGAGACATTGCCATCATCATTGTTATTTGATTGATTCTCTGTGATTTTTCTATTAGTATGCACCCACTGTGAAGTGTTCAGACCAGTCTCTGAGTCAAACTTTCTAGCAATAACTGCTACTTGGTCAAATATATTTCCTTCAATGTATTTATTGATATCAATGAGAGCATCTTCTATAGTAGCAATACTTGAACTATCTGTATCATCACTTTCATTCCCTAACTTATCCCCTTCATGTATTATACTACTGATACCAACCATAGGTGTAGTACCATCACCATAATCAACAAAGTTGATATTCATTGCTCCAGAGGTAGCCTTAATTACACCTGTAAGGAATGAGTCTTTAAAGGCTTTACTTATAGCTTCAGTGATACTGAAATCTTCAGCACTAGGTAATGGTAGTCCTGGTATGTGAGTGCCAGTACCAGAAATATCATTAGGCAACTTCTGTATAGATTCCTGTATTACACGTTGTAACTGTTCTTCAATATTATTGGTTTTTTCAAGTTTATCGTACAAATTATTTACAGCAGCTACTGTCTTTTGCAATTCAGTAGCAGATGAACCCAAGTTACCAATCAATCCTTCTATGTCAATTCCTAATCCTTTATCACTTTGAACAAAATCCAGTTGAGCAGAAATACTATCTACTGGGAATTGGAAAGTAGTACAGAAGTTATTAAGGAGGTTTTGAGCTTTAGTATCCCACTTTATAAGTTGCCCAAAACAACCTCTCTCCATTGTAGAAGAAGTACCAGACCAAATCATACCATCAAAACTGCCTGAAGTCTGATTTACCATGCCTAAAATAGCTACTGTAGGTGCTAATGATACAGACATATTTGCCATGAGCTTTTTCCGTATAAAAGATTCACAGATAGACTGGATAGCATTGCCATATCTTGACATATCAGTATCTCTATCAGTATCTTTATCACCTTGTACAATAACTTTTCTGGCATTGACCAAAGTTTTGCCAGTAATTGTTGTATTACCTACAACATTGGTTTCACCCTTCATATCCATAGAACCAGCAATATCTACGGCAGAAGTTATATTGGTATCTGGAGCAGCCATATCTATATTGGCTTCTGAAGCAATATTTATTTTACCCTTACTGGTCATGTTTATACCCTCTAAGGATTTTATGTCTATGCCTTTACGGCTCATTACACTGATACTATCTTCAGCAGACACAGCAATTTTGCTCTTAGTCTTAACAATTATGTCTCCACCTTTAGGGCTGATAATAATAGTAGATAATGGGTATGGCAGTACCCCTTCTTTCTGTTCCTGTTCAGAAAGCTGTTGAGGGTTAGACTTCTCTAAAGTCTGAACCATTATTGTTCCGTCTGCTACCATTTGCATTTCTGAGTATATCTTAGAAGGATTCTGCTCCATGTTGTCTGCTGTCTGAGGTACTGAGTTATCAAATAAATGCCTAGAATCCAGCTGTCTCCTGATTTTTATGGTTCCATGCTCATCCAGTTCAATTTGAGTATTCTTATTTTCGGATTGCTGGAATTTTATGATTCTCATAGAGGTCTTAGCTGCGTCTACTATAACCTTCAACCAGTTAGTGGCAGAATCCTCAAATTTATCTCTGAAGCAAGCTAAAAATTTCTTAGGCTTAGAAAATTTTTCCTCTACAAAAATAGTCTTGCCCCTCATCAATGCTTGCTGAGACTTATCATCCATTTTAGACTGTGAAGGATTGTCTGATTTGTCCAGATTAAAGATGCCTCCAAATAAACTACTGAACAAGTTATTTATAGCACCATCTACCAAGCTATAAGCATTATTTGGGTCATCTAATCCAGACAAACTATCCTTTGTTTTAGACAATACTTCTGAGCTAACATTGGTTTTTATGCTCAAATCCTCAAAGTCAAATTTTTCATCATCAATACCAAATTCTTTTGCTACAAAGAAGGATTTAGTGTGAGAAGCATATTCAAAATTTCCCCATTTATCCACTAAGGAAAAATCCTGTATAGGTGAAATTTTTACTGTGCTTTCAACGTCTGATTCTGTATCATTAGAGAATTGGTTATTAAGTATGTTTCTCAGATTAAGGTCACCAACCTCTTCTGTAGTACTGTGAAAGGTTTTTATGATAACTGGTTGTTGTTTAGAATTCTTCAAGAATCCTACTAACACAATATCACCAGCGTGTATTGGGTTAATTTCTCCAAATGGTCTGTTATGTAAGTTGTTAAATCCAGCACTTCCAACACCAATACGGCATGAGTGTCTACCTTCATTGCCTGACATAGAAGCTATTTTATCATTAGTATGATAGATTTCTACGTCTGCTGTATATCTTTTAGGGTGTACTTTTGTAACCTGACCGAGTGCCAAATAACCCATATCCCACACTCTGTCATTTTCAGTTTTGGTTGATGATACTTCTCCTAGTGAAGACTGGAGTTGAGGTTGATTTTCAGCCATTGTTATTCCTCCTTTATACGGAATCATACCATTTTACAGCATTCTTACCACGTGAACCTTCTTCACCTTCACCATATCTCTCGAATGCTTCACCAAATGATACAGATGTACTATATACTGTTTCCCTGCTATCTGGAGCACTAGTTAATACATTGTATCCAGCAGTTTCTGTATTATTGAATTCCCATACTAACCAGCCCATCTGTCCAGCTACGCTGAGAACATCAAGTCCATTTTCTCTACAGAATCTCTCTAATCCAGTTCTTCTGGAATCTAACCACTGACACAGACCAAAAGCCCCAATGGAGTTTTCATTATCAATAATGAAAGAGGACTCCTGTTCTATGTTACCTAACAAAGCACAAGCAGCAGCCTTATTAAGACCCATGGTGCCAGTAGCATACTGATATATTGCTAATGCTATTTCCTCCTGAGAAGCACTTACACCAACATCGTTGAATCCTCCAGATTTCCTTACAGCAAAGGCTTCCATCGGGTCAACTGGCTCTCCATCTATCTCTACTTGGAAGTGTAAGTGTGGACCAGTAGAATATCCATCACTACCCATAAGAGCAATTTTTTCTCCAGCTTTAACTGTACTGCCTTCCTGAGCAATAAGTCCATCAGCATACATGTGTCCATATATAGTGATAATTCCGTCACCATGGTCTATACGAATCCAGTGGCCATATCCAGATGCTGTTCCACTACTAATGACTGTACCATCACAAGCAGCAACAATGGTTGCCCCATAATCACCACCTATATCTATACCATTATGGTAACTAGAAGCACCATCTGTAGGAGCAGTTCTTGGTCCAAATGGACTGGTGATATCATCTTCCCCAGAATCTGGTACTGGCCAAGTAAAGGTTTTTCCTTTAAAGTCATACATACTTCCTATTCTCCTACCGTTAGAACCATATTGGCTTACATTTTTTCTAGCAAATTCTCTTTCAGGTAAATCATACCATGAAACTTTACCATTGCCAGTAAGCTGTATTATAGCCATCATTACTGTTGGAGTGAGTTCTTCATATGCACCCCAAGGAGGTGTAAAACGCTTTTCTGGTTGTATTCCTCTGGTTACTCCTAAAGAAGTGGTCCAAGCGTTGTACATATTGAAAGATTGAGAGACAGATTCTACATAGAATTCCATGTTTTCTGACTCTAAAATTATTCTTTCTCCTACCTTATATTGATTGCTACCCTTAACTACAATAGTGCCGTTCTCAAATACATTGTTTTTGATGTTAAAATTGAATAGTTCTTTACTCCACTCTCTAGTGTCATACTTTTTATTTTGGTATTCATAAATGGTTTCTACTTTCAGTTGCCTTAATCCATACTTAGGATAATAAGGAGGATACCACATAGGAGGTAACAAATTTATTGTATCATTACCCATAAGAGTCATGTGACACTGATATACTGTGTAGGTTTCCAAATCACTTCTACCAGTACTATTGGACACAATATTATCATCTTTTACTGTTATTCTGTTGAGTTTTATCCAATCTTCCTTATTGAATGGAGTAGGTCTGTGAACCATAGTAGGTTTACCATTGATTACTTCCCAATAAGTCTCATTAAAAGGAGCATTGGCTAATTCCTTAATGAAATTCCACAGACTACCATTAAATGATGTAAATTGAGTGAAATCCATTAAAATCTCATGTTGTCTCTCTTTTCCGCTATATACAAAATAGTCTTTTAGTGATTTTCCGTCACCAAAACTATATTTCATAGCTTTACCAACAAAGGATTCTACTGTTATCTTTATAGCATTATAGCTAGAACAACTATGTAATTGAGTTAATCCACTAAACCATCCGCCACCCATATCTTTTAGGCTGGAAAAGTTTTCAAGTAGTCCTACATCAAATTGAACAAAACACTTATTGAATCCCCTGCCTGTAACCTGAACTGTTCTTTGAGGCTGACCTGAAGAAAAGTCCATTGTCCTTCTTATATCGTCTATAAGACCATACATAACAACTGCTTTCATTTCTGGAGGTCTCTGCATGTAAATTACCAACATATCATTACTAGCCAGATTCTCATACCATTTGTTACGCCATACTAAGCTAATAGTAAACGTAGGGCAGTCTTGACTTTGATTTCTAACAGTATTTACACTGATGATATCGTTATCAACTTCTGTATTCTTATTAGGAGACAAAATAGATACAGCAGCCAGCTTACCGTACTCACCATAAAAGTGTATTTCTACAGTAGGGTGTGACACAGTAACACTCATAGTGTGAGTTTTCTGCTTTAATGTATCTACTCTAGATGCTTGTTCTCCTTTGGTCATTATACCTTTTGATTGTGGTATATAAATGACTTGACCTGGAGTTACTTTCCATTCTGTAAGGTCATTAGCAAATGCAATCATTTGTGGAGCAACATTGTGTGATTCAGCTATTGATTCTAATGTATCTCCTTCTTTAACTGTATAAGAAATGTAAGTATACCTGCCTACACCACTAGGAGTTTTCACTTCTTTATTAGATGTTGTTGCATTATTAGGCATGGTTTCTGAGCCATTAGGTACTGGTGTATCTGTTGATGTATTATCAGCCTCATTACCAGAAGAAGCATCTAACTTAACAGATTTCAGGAATTTTTTAGTTTGTTTAATCTCTACAGGATAATTAGGTGAGCCAAATCCAGTTACTACAGTAGTTTCATATCTATATCTACACTGACTAACCTTATCATTTACGTCACCTTCTATAGTGTTAAAGCCTTCTTGGTCTATAGATACTACAATACCTACGTGGCTGTATCCCTTAGACTTTTGAATCATTATGTCTCCCACTTTAGGGAAGTATTCAGTATATGAATGGTATCTACCATTATTTTCAAAGAATTTCATTAATGTGGACACAGAAGCAGTTTTAGGCAGGACATCCGTAGATAGTCCTGCCTGCTCTGCGCACCACGATATAAAAACAGCACACCAAGGGTAAGAACCACCAGACACCTTATGTCCATAATACCAAGTATTATATAATACATCATTTACCCCTGATTCTTCTACACCTTCTTGAGAAAGTGCTATATCAACTATTTTCATAGTGGTTTACCTCCATTATCTGTTAGGAGTTCTAATGAATCCATTACTTATTTGCTGTCTAAAGTTAGATTGATTTACTTGTGCTATTATGGCAGCTACAATTTGTGATTGGTTATCTGGAGTCATTCCCTCTATTTTGCCATTTACGTTGATAGTTATTTGCATGTTGCTTCCACTAGAATTCATAACACCAGCACCATAAGTAGCTGGAGTTCCAGCACCACCTGGGCTGTTACCTTGCTCTACGTTCTTGGATGCTACATCTGGAGGAACAATAACCTTGGATAATCTTTGAGTAGTATCATCTGTCTTAGGAATAGGATTATCAGTGTTGATTCCTCCACCAAAATGTTCTCCTAATGTTTTAGAGTAGACTTCATCTATACCTGGAATGCGTTCTCCACTAAATCCTGGTGTCCCAAACCCTATATTGAAAAGTCCATTGTCCTGTATTTGAGAACCACTAAGTATACCTGCACCAAAATTAAGTATAGACAGCAAGTCTAATCCTTTATGTGCCTTATCAGTTTCAATACCATTGTTAACTTGATACTCATAGTACAGAGGTTGCAGTGTTCTAGCCATTAACATGGTATCCTCATACTTTTTTGACTCTTGTTTAGTCAGTACTCTCTCACCTTTATGAAGCAAAGCTGGGTAGTTATTATATGGTACATAGTCATTACCTACAGCATGTTGTTTGCCATTTTCTCCACTGTCACCAAATAGTCTCTGTAAAAGGCTTGTTGATTTTTGTTCTTCTTCACGTTCTTTATTCTTTTTACGTTGTTCTCCTAATGGGTCAAAAGCGTCTGGTACACCATTATTTCCACTGCCATTTAACCTTTTAGTGTTCTCTCTTAATGCTTCAGTGTTTTCTTTAAGGTTTTTATTTTCTTCCTCAGTAACTATACTGCTTTCTCCAGATTCTTCTGAATCTCCAGCTATAAGGTCATACAGGCTTCCACCAGCCCATTCTCCCAAAGAGTCACCAAGGAATCCACCACCTATGCCACCTACTATACCTCCAATGGCAGCACCAGGTATAGCACCTACACCTCCAAACAGAGCACCAATGGAAGCACCAACTTCAGCACCTGCTACTGCACCACCAATACCTCCTAAAGTGCCTCCAGCAGCTTCAGCTGCCCCCCTGTTATCATCACGCTGGATGGCTTCATAGGTATCATAAGCACCTATAACTCCAGCAATGATTGGACCACCTTTTTTTACTAATTTAGAACCAGTCCTAGCAACACCTGCTAATGCTTCTGATGCTCCAACAGCACCTCCTGCGGCACCAGTAGCACCTTCTGCTGCACCTCCTAATCTGTTCCAAACAGCCTGTACTGCCTTACCTGCAGCTGCAGAACCTCCCAATGTGGTAGCACCAATAGTAGCCATCTTAGCACCATCAGACATATCATTAAATACACTGAGTATGGGTGCTTTGATTTCATTGATTAAATCACCAATATCATCCTTGGCTTCACGGATGGCAATATCAGATTTTTCAAGGTCTGATACCTTATCTTGCTCATAGTTCTCAATGCGTTGTTGTTCTGCTTGCTCTCCAGTCTTAGTGCCTTTAGTATCAAACTTAGTTCCAGCCTTCAGTGACTCTACTACAGTCTCAGCCTCACCAATGCTATATCCTCCACTCTTCTGGAGGTGATATTTCATGTATTCAGCAGCTTTTTCTTCACCATAGACTTCTTTCATTCTGTCCCAAGCACGTCTAGGAACAAATGTAGAGTCCTCAGCTGCCTTCTTCATGAACTCATTGTAGCCTTCAATGCCAGTATACTCTGTACCTAATCCAGCGAACATGTTCAGAGCATTATCCTGACCACTGGCTAATCCCATCATCTTGTTTGTGAGATTGCCGCCACGTTGTCCTTTCATGTTCTCGTTGACACCAACGATAGCATTATAGAGGTTCAAGCCACTCTCTATGGACTGCTGACTAACTACAGCATTGGTTGATGAAAGATTCCCAGCAATGTCCTCTAATACATCCAGCTGCTTATCCTCCATGCCTTGCATGCCATTTTCTACAATAGACTGAGCTAAGAGGTTAGCAAATTTCTGTTGCTCACCTTGCTTAAAAGCACCCATGCCTACCATAGTACCAGAGGCATTAGCTACAGCATTAGGGTCAAGCCCCCAAGCCTTAGATGACTTCAGTATAGCATTCATGTCAGCCTTATAGGATGCAATATCCTTAAAGCCAGCACCACTACGCATGTTAGCTGAAGAAGCACCCATGGTTACTTCATAATCATAACCATATCTCTCTCCTAGCTTTACTGCGTCTTTACCTGCTCTATTGTAATCATCATAAGCCAGAGTACTACCATAGGTTTTGTAAGCCAATGAAAGTCTATTCTGACTGGAGTTAGCCATACCATTAAAGGCAGACAAGGCAGCAACTCCAGCTGCCAGTTTGCCTAAAACGCTTTGTAATTGCCCTAATCCTTGTGGTGGAGGATTGCCACCAGGTGGAGTAGGTCTGTTGTTAGGGCTACCACTTCCTGATGGAGTTGGTGGAGTAGGAGTATTACTTCCAGAGCCACCAACTGGTACAGGAGCATTAGATGAACCAGGAGCACCAGTACTACTGGTGTTCCTGTTCATCTGCTGTAATTCACGTCTAACCAGAGTCAGTTCCCTTAAAAGGAGTGTTGTATTTCTATCTCTATTAGACTGCTTTACTCTATCTGAAGAAGATTGTCCCTGTTGGGTATTGTTACCAGTACTAGATGTATTACTTGTATTTACAGCATTACCACTTCCAAGCTGCTGTAAATCTTGGTCTATTAGCTTTAGTGTATCTCGCACCTGTTTGCCATCAGCTGACAACTTGATGCGTACATTGGTGTCAGCCATTATTCATCATCCCTCTCAAATTCTTCATTGGCTGCAGCAGTACCCATTTCGTATTCTTCAGTTTCTAACTCAGTAACTTGATTATTAGATGAGTTATTTTGACTGTATTTTATGGTGTCAAGGTCAGGTGGTTCTGGTTCAGTTGATTCTTTCTCCTTAACCTGCTTCTCAGATTGTTCCTTATCAAATTCTTCCAACCAATCATCAAAATCTGGGTCAAAGAAACGATTCTGCAGCTGCTCCAATTTCTTTGGGTCATCAGCAATATCTGAGAGTTCATAGAAGTCTAGGTCATATGTATCTAAACTCTGCATAGCAGGGTGACTTACTGGTAGATGTAATAACTTACTTACTTTCCACAGCCTTCTTGCTATTGGAAGCTGAACTATCTCCAGCATTGGCACTCTGTTCATTTTGTCCTCGAAAAGAACGCATGAACTTGTATGCCTCCATGTACACCTCACGCAAATCATTCACGTCATCAATCTTATCATAGTTCCACCAGTTAGGTGCTTTAACTAAGGATACTGTGAGATACGCTATCATATAAGCAATATCATCTGTAAGTGGGTCAACAGACTGAGAAGGTGCACCTTCCAGAAGTCTAGCACGAATAGTACCCAAGCGTAAACGTGCTGATACTCCCATGTACTTAACAGTAAAAGTTCCTTTTTTCTTTTCACCTTCAACACTTACTTCCTTCTCAAAGGTGTAGGTCTTGCTCTCACTGTCTACGATACCAGCAAGTACTTCCATTTGGTTTTCCGTCAGTTTTTTAGCCATTTTAATCTCTCCTTATAGATGTTAGTTAATGGGTTTATCCTATAAACAATAATATAAGCCCTTAATGGTTAATCCATTAAGGGCTTATTATAAGCTGCGTAAATTTTACAGGCTGTTTACCTGACTCACAGTATTGGTAATCTGCTGAACAGTAGCTCCTACCTGAGCATTAGTCACAGAAGTAGTAGCGTCACCTCGGTCACAAGACAGATACTGGAAGGAAGCATTCTCTCCTGAGATAGCACCAACACGGAAGTTCTCAGAGTAATCAACGCAGGTACAGCCACGATATACACGGACTGTCTGACCATTGTTCTTGTCAATGACTTCAATGTCAATGATATCAGTATTAAGAATTTCCTCACCCAAAGCTGCCATACCAACTTTAGCAAGGTCATCCTTCTTAATCAAGAAGCGTTCCAAAGTTACAGTACCCTCATACCGATTGTTGATATGCTCCTGTGGCATGATAGAACCAATCTCATACACACCCTCAGTGCCAAATGACCTACGACCATCCAGGCTTTGTGCACGTCCTACAACCTGACCTTTAACTTTAAGCAACACTGTATTGCCGCTGTGTACTGTCTGATTTGCTTGTGTAGCCATTTATCTCACTCCTTTACTCTGCTACCAGTGTTTCAGAATAGTAGTGTGCTGTAATGAGCGTAAAGTTGTTAGGCTCAGCAGCAGCTACACCATAATCCACTGTAGTGATTGTTCCAGTCTTGGATACGTATACATCCTTATAAGCAATAATGTAACCATTACGCTGACGTTCCTGAAGGATGGAAATAACACGGTTCTTGGCAGAAGTGAGGTCAGTCAAGGAAGTACGCTTACCAGTCAGCAAGCTATCCAGACCACGTCTGATTTCCTTATTGATAGAGTCAGCCAGCTGACCAGTTGCTCTCTCAACGTGTACAACATCCTGATTGATGAGGTCTGTAGTAAGGTCTTGTACAAGACGTACATAAGACTGAGATACACCAGTCTGACCAATCACAAACTCGAATGCCAAAACACCAGACTGAAGAAGTGCTGTAATTTCAGGGGCTTCCAGTTGATATTCTGGAGCACTCATACGATATATATCATGGGTAGCTGGCTCACCATCAGGAAGGAATGCAGCACGACCAGCGTGCTGAGCAGCCAAGATATAAGGAGGATACAATTCCAACTCATTGTTGCTATTTGCATCATAGAAACCACCATGTACAACCTGCATACGAGCATGATTAAGGTCACGTGCACGCTGTATTGACTCATTGATAGTCTCATTGATGTTACCACCAACAACACCACGTCTTTCCTTGCCCATAGTACCAGACATAGCCATAACATGTTCCATAAGCTCAGCATGTATGGAAATATCTCCGATAAGTGGAACAATGTACTGAATGTCGTAGTTGCTCAACATATCAAAGAATTTAATCCAACTTGCTGGGCTAGAGCCTTCACTGCCACCAGTAAGGAACAGGTAAGCACCATTCGTATTAGGAATAGTCTTATTACCAATTTCCTTGTTGTAAGACTTAACCTCAATCAAACGAGAATTGAGAGCCAGAGTACTAGCAGTATCTGCGAATGTAGCCGTAATAGTGGCTGTAGGAACAAGCTGAGTTGCCTTGATGTTCTTTTTGGTAATGATATCCAGCTCATTTACCTTCAAACGCATATTGTAGCGTGTAGCAGCAATTACGTTGTAGTTCTCATAAGACTGGAGGTCAGAAATAAGAACACGCAAGTTCTTGTACTTAACTGGGTCAAGGGCAATATGAATATCTTCTACAGCAGAAGCCTCATCGTCACCAATCTTGGTCTGGAAGTACATCGCACCATTGCTATCTTTATACACATTGACCTCAGCATAAGCCTTATCACCTGTGTAACCAATAGAGAACATACGACCAACATTATCCCAGTGCTCATATACATCATTGGTCTGGTCATAGATAGTAAGGTTCTTTGTACCCTCTATGGTACCATCTGAAATTTTAACCTGATGAGCTGTATCCTTGCCCCAGTCCTTAGACTGAAATACAATCTGCTTCTCAGTAGGGTTAACTACTCCTTCTGGGTCAATCTCAAGGAAAGACTTGGTAGCTGCATTGGAACGGATAACTGCAATAACGTTAGCACCACCAATAGGTACGCCCTCTTTACTACCAGAAACAGGATTCCATGCTTTTTCGCAAGCCTTCAGAAGTTCACCAGACTTCAAAATCTTTCTAGCTACAGTAGGTTCATTAAAGAATTGAACTACCTGCGGCTCACCGCCTGTGCACTCACCAATAATAGCAATAGTCTTAGCACCATCGCCATCACTCTTTACCTGCAGGTTGCTAACGTCAATTGCTGAGTAAGCACCAGGTATGGTAAGCACATCACCGTTAAAATAGACTGTGTTTGCCATCTTTATTCCTCCTTACTTTAACTGTCTATTTGTGTAATTCTTAAATAGTGTTTCCCATTCATCATCGAAATGATGGAGTTCACCCTTCAGCCATACCTTAAATCCAGCTTTCATTTCAGGTCTGAGTCTGTGGGTAATGGCAAACTCATCAAGGGAAGTACGTTTTCTAGACTTTACAAAAGGTTCAGTTTTAATTGTAGACGATGCATTAACAGCATCGGTATTTGATTCTGCTTTTTTAGCCATTACTATTCCTCCTTACTGGATACAGGGTTCACTATAATAATATCTTTGTATGAGTTTTCATTGTGTTTCATGCTTGATAATGGGATATACTGACCACGATTGTCATCCCATACACATGGTTTATAGTAATCGTAATCTCCTTTGAGGTATTCATGTACTAAATAGAGAATATCTGGAACACCCTGCTCTGGTAACACTGAAATAACAGGGTATCCTTTCACTCCTGCTCTACCAGTAAAAGTATAAGTACTTTGTGCTATTGATACCTCTCCAGTACCCACAGTTTCAACGAATTGGTTGATAATCCATGTATACTTAGAAGGTATAATAACACTTCCTGTTTCTTTCCGTATAACACTACCATCTTCAGACCTGCCATACAAATCTGGATGCGCAACTACATCTAAGAATCTAGCAATACTGTTAACATCTTCATGATATAACGCATCATATGTTAAAGCCAAGGATACTGACCTACGATACACAAAGATGGGCATATAATCTGGTACTGGCTCTAAGTCAGTTCCATCTAGCCTAATGTTATTCCAGCCTAAAGCCAACATTTCCTTTCTGCTGCTCCAGAGACACCACTTTAGTATCACGTACATATAAGCAGTTAGGTCACCATTGTCACTCCAGCACTCTATACGGTAGTTAGCGTTCATCATAGTAGAAGCTACAAAATCATCTAGGTATTCCTGAGCAATGTCTTCTGGTTCTTCTCCCATGCCTAAAGTTGGTCCATATGTAAGTACGTTGTCTCCTAACCCACTTGGCTGCTCTTGCTCTGGTGCTAATGTTATTACATAAGCTGGAAGTGATGACTGGTCTCTAGGATAGCCTATTACTACACGTATCTTCTGTGTGGTAATAAACTGTGTTAACTTAGACAATGATTCCCTCTGACCAGTCTGGAATATCATACCAATCATACTAGGATTAGCTTTTAGGTATCTTAACTTAGTTACCATGAATTTCTGTAAAAAATCATCTATTAAAGGAATCATTTTTCACCCTCCTATATTCCGTTAAGGTTATTGGTTAGTATGTCTACAAAAGTTCTTTCTGCGAATGGCATAAGTTTTTCTGCTTCTTTTACACCTTGATAGCCTGGATGCCACCAACTCATTGGGTCACTCCTGTCACTCACTCTTCTGAAGGTCATATACTGACTCTGTGTAGCTTTCTGATAGCTTTTAACTATTCTAGTGAGACCATCATAGGTTTTATTCTTCCTTTGGTATCCAGTCCAGCTTTTATCCCCTGCACCTGGATAAGACAATCTTCCATTATTTTGGAGTTTTTTAGCGGCAGCATATACGTTCTTAGGCATTGGAGCACCATACATAAAGCTGCCTGGTGTAGAATGTCTAAATGGTACAGTAATATACCAGCCACCATTTTTCTTTTGCTTAACTCTACTGGATTTTCCCAAGCCTACCTTTATGTCGAATGGACCAAATCCTGTCTCTAACATATTAGGGAATTTTCCCTTCAGTTGTACAGCACCAGCAAATCCATCTGAGCCTAAAGGATAGACTATAGAATCAAATCCAAGTCCTTGTAAGTATAGAGGTCTTGAACTCATCAGCTTTCTCTGGATGTCTGTTTGCCATCGGTCTCTGATTATAGCAAGACTTGTTTGTATGGATGATTGAATGGCTGCTGTAATCTGTGGTGATAACTGGTCATTGACCTTTAAGTCACTAACGTCTACAGTA
>Ga0256407_10004046_pt1 | contig 25012 bp, 32 predicted proteins | sample RumenRJG_04DNA_FD_193489 | JGI IMG/M metagenome (GOLD analysis project Ga0256407, IMG submission 193489) | Bovine rumen microbial communities from Lethbridge, Alberta, Canada - RJG_04 | ecosystem: Host-associated > Mammals > Digestive system > Stomach > Rumen | place: Canada: Alberta... | reverse complement strand
TCGGACATACGCTCAGCTCTGACGCTTCTATTCATTTAGGAGGTCTGGTCGTCGAGGGGATTCCCGCTTCTGACGTCATAAACCGCGCCGTCCCTCTCGGGGCGGCGCGGGCCAACACAAAACATTACATCTCTATTCTATATGCGTAGTAGCACTACCAGAATCAGAAAAGAATAGATGCCAGAGCCAGCACCGAATAAGAACACGGACTAAACGTAATTCTTCAACGATCGGGGGTGCTACTCGAAGTTGAATTCTTTTAATGATTTTTACGTATATTATTATATTGTATATATGAAATTATAAAAAACAATTATATCTGTGCAGCGGAGCAGAATGTTAATAACAATCGTAATTACCGACGAATATAGACCTTGCGGGTGGTACCGTCGCTCTGGCGGATGATGTTCACGCCCTTGCGCAGCTTGTCGTGTTTGCGGCCACTGAGGTCGTAGATGGCGTCGGATGAGGATTCTTCCTTGGTAATGGCAGACCTTACATCGGTAGGCATCTGGAACTCACCTGTCGTGAACGAACGTGCCAAGCCATAGAATGTCTCGCCCTTCGTAGTCCGAACGAAGGCGGCATAGCGATACGAAGTGTTTGGACGTAGCCCCGTCAGCTGTGCCTCCATCAGCGTGCCGTCAGCCTGCACCGACCAGGCGTTGTCTGGAACTGAAGCGTATGCTGGAGCATGCAGCGGGGCATTTTCCGTGTCACCATTCTCTTCCTCCCAGTAGACGAAGCCTTCCTCGTCTATCTCGTCGGAACCGCGTTGGGCATAGCCTGTCACGGTGGCCGTACCATCTTCTATGTCAATGCTTGCATAAGTATGCACTGTCGGTTCGAAATAGCTCTGGTCATCCGACAGGTCGATGCCCTTCCATTCGCCATAGTAGTATTCGCCGCTGTCGGCCTGATAATACGGACGGAACTTCCACACGAAGTTCACGTTGAGATTGCGGATGAAACCCTCCATTGTACCCTCATAGAGATAGGCTTGGCCGTATCTTGATTCAAACAAGTCCTCGTCGTCGCCAGTTCTTCTCCACTCGAAGCCCACATTGGTCTCTGCATCGTTCAGGTTCGATGTGGCGGAAACGATGACATCTTTCTCGGATACAATCTTGGCAGGCAAGGTGGTTAGCGTGAGCGACGGTGTGCGAAGGACACTTGTCCCCGTGTACGTCTTGGAATACAGCAACTCATCGCCATAGTTTACCTGCACGGTATAACTGGCCATATAGTCGGTATCAGGATCCAGGCCTGTCAGTGTGTGAAGGCTGCCCTCATACTCCTCTCCGTTGATGGTCAGGGTTTGCACCTCGTCGATAACAGCATCCCCCTCGGCATAGACACCTTGGAACGTAATGGACGATGCCGTTGAATCGCTGATCACGACTTCCAGTGCCAGCGACTCGGTAACAAAGGACTGCTGAACTTCGTAGACTTGGTCCTCTAACGAAACGTTCAGCGTGATGTCATCGCTGTATTCCGGACACAGTCCGCTCAACGCTATCTCATAGTCCTCTATCGGAATCATGTCGTTGTATGTGTATTCATATTCAGGATAGGCAGGAAGCACCTTGAGGGTTGCTGTCGTCTGAGTGGTGAAAACGTCGAACTTCGGACTCTCCAGCAGCTCTTCTGTGTCCTTCTCAAATGGTATGAATCCTGCTGTCCACAAAGAGAGAAGCGAATGTGTTCCACGGTTCACATAGAAATGAATATTGCTTTCAGGAGAATATTCTTTGTTCGGGAAAGCCTCTGGGCTGATGGTTGTGATGTTGTCTCCCATCACAACGGAGGCCAGGCCGCTGCAGCCATGGAAAGCATAGTCGCCGATGGAGGTCACGCTGTTGGGTATGGTTATGGAGGTCATACCGCTGCAATCCTCGAAAGCATGATCGCTGATGGATGTCAATCCCGTGAATCTATCCATCTCATTGAATGACGTGATCGTCGTTCCCTGGAACATATTACCTAATTCTGTGACGGCAGCAGCTTCTTCCAATGACAGTTCCCCGTCTCTATCATTATCCCAATTACTCACACAGATTTGCTTCACCTGATTGTCGGCAAATGCAATGGCATGGTCCGTCTTGATGACAAGTGTACCACTGACGTAGACAGGCTCATAGTTCTCTGCCTCTACACCTTCAACCGTTATCTCATAGACACCAGCAGGACTGTCAGCAGTGGCATCACAATGAGTCACAGGCTGGCTAATCAGGACATCTGCAGTTTCATTGTTCTTAAAGCCTTCGTAAGTAAACTCGAATTCGGGAATATCTTCACCTTTGGTGATGGTATAGCTGTTAGCCGTAATCGTGAGTGGAGCCTTGCTAATAGTCAACGTACCATCGATGAAAGTTATATCTGTAACACTCTCGAGGTCTCCCTGTTCTACCGTGATAGGATATTGACCAGAAAGAGATGCCGAAGTCGCTGTCGTCGAGAGTAATGGCTGGCCAGATTTAGCTGGTCCACCTTCAGTATGGTATGTCAACTCAGGTATTTCGTCACCATACTCCATATTCTTATCATCTGCTAAAACAGATAATGGTTCGAACACTCCACCACCAAAATATTGTGACCAACCATTCTCATCATACGCATCTCTGGTTCCTAATGGAACAATTAAGACGCATTGTGGAGATACATTAAAGGCCATATAGCCTAATGTAAAAGGAATAACAATATCAGATTTAACAGAGGTTAGGCTGCTGCCAACAGAGAAAGCATATTCGCCGATGGAGGTCACGCTGTTGGGGATGTTCACAGAGGCCAGGTCTGAGCAATCAAAAGCCTCGCTGCCGATTGTGGTCACGCTGTTGGGAATGGTCATGGAGGTCAGGCCTTTGCAGCCGTAGAAAGCAGACTCGCCGATGGAAATCACGCCGTTGGGGATACTTGTGTTCTTGCACCCAGAAATCAGTTCGTTTGTACTAGTTCTAATTATTGCATTGCAATTATTACGGGAATCAAATTGTGAATTACCTTCCTCAACCACAATAGAGGTAATATTGCTGCAAATGAATGGATTAATACCGATGGAGCTCACGCTGTTGGGGATGGTCACAGAGGTTAGGCTAGTGCATTCTCCGAAAGCATAATCGCCAATGGAGGTCACGCTGTTGGGGATGGTCACAGAGGTCAGGCTGCAGCAGCCTTGGAAAGCAGAATCGCCAATGGAGGTCACGCTGTTGGGGATGGCCACAGAGGTTAGGCTAGTGCAATTGCAGAAAGCATAATCGCCAATGGATGTCACGCTGTTGGGGATGGTCACGGAAGTCAGGCCTGGGCAATCAGAAAAAGCCTCGTTGCCTATGGTGGTCACATTATAATTATGTCCCCCGTAAAAAACTGATTCGGGTATAATTATTGCACCCGTATAAGTACCTATATATTCCCCTACATCATTTTCAGTATATTTTCCTTGTGTCACAGAAACGTCAGTACCATTGAAATTGTAATAGATACCGTTTTGTACAAAGTCGTAGGCAGATGCAACGACGCTGGCCATACTCATAAGCAAGATGAGCAGCAATGTGGATTTAAACTGTTTCATTTCTGTTTATGCCTAAATTCCGCAGCACTTTTGTTTAACTATCTTTATAAGTTCCTGGGCAACAAAAAGTTCTTGCTGGGGCAAGCGGCAAAGCCACGCGGACCAGGATTTGGTCATGTCAGATTTTTCACTTTCCTTAGTGCTGCATTTTAAGTCAAGCAAAAAATCATCAATGACATTGCAAAGGTACGAATAAAATCTGAGAAAAACACTTTTTGGGAGAAAAAAATCACGTAATAGAGTTTTTTTCGTTAGGTGAGGGCACATTCTCTACACAGTCCATAGTAAAAAGGAAGTGTATATCATACATAATCACGCATGTAATAATTAAGAATTATCAAATGAAGCAACAGACGACAATAAAAAAGCCACCACCGCAAAGGGTGATGGCTCTTCGTTGATATGAAGTGAGTGGGGTTATTCAGCTGTCTCAGCCTGAACTTCTGCTGCGGGAGCTTCGCCCTCAGCCTTCTTCTTACCACCACCGCGGCGGGTGCGCTTGGTGGCAGCCTTCGGCGTCTTGGCCATATTCTCGTCGAAGTCGACAAGCTCGATGAATGCGATGGGGGCAGCGTCGCCCTTGCGGAAACCGAGCTTGATGATGCGGGTGTAGCCACCGGGGCGGTCGCCGATCTTCTCAGCCACTACGCCGAAGAGTTCCTTCAGCGCTTCCTTGTTCTGCAGATAGCGGAACACGACGCGGCGCGAGTTGGTGCTGTCGTCCTTTGCGCGGGTGAGCAGCGGCTCGACGTACTTCTTGAGTGCCTTGGCCTTAGCCAGAGTCGTAGTGATTCTTTTGTGCATGATCAGCGAAATGGCCATGTTGGCAAGCATGGCGTCGCGATGCGATGCAGTACGGCTCAGATGATTGAATTTCTTATTGTGTCTCATTGTTGAACTTAATCTTTATCTAATTTGTATTTTGCAATATCGGTTCCAAACGACAGATTCAGACTCTCGAGCAAATCATCAAGCTCTGAGAGCGATTTCTTACCGAAGTTGCGGAACTTCAGGAGGTCGGTCTTGTTGTACTGAACCAGGTCGCCAAGCGTCTCCACATCAGCAGCCTTCAAGCAGTTCAGGGCACGGACACTGAGGTTCATGTCGATGAGCTTGGTCTTCAGCAGCTGACGCATGTGGAGGATCTCCTCGTCGAACTCCTGGTTGCCTTCCACATCATTGTTCTCCAAGGTGATCTTCTCGTCGGAGAAGAGCATGAAGTGGTAGATAAGAATCTTGGCGGCCTCCTTCAGAGCATCTTTCGGGTGAATGGAACCATCCGTCGTCACTTCGATGACGAGCTTATCGTAGTCGGTCTTCTGCTCAACGCGATAGGGCTCGACAGTGTACTTGACGTTACGGATAGGTGTGTAAATAGAATCGATTGGAATAACGTTGACATCGGTGCAGTACTCACGATTCTCGTCGGCTGTGACATAACCACGGCCCTTGTTAATCGTGATGTCCAACTGCATGGATGCTTTTGCATCTAAATGACAAATCACCAAATCTGGGTTTAACACTTCAAATCCAGTCAGATACTTGCTGATATCACCTGCCGTGAACTCGGTAGAATTCTCTACAATGATACTCACTTTTTCGTTCTCGAATTCTTCTACTACTTGTCTGAAACGCACACGCTTCAGGTTCAGGATAATGTTGGTGACATCTTCCTTCACTCCCGGTACGGAGGAGAACTCGTGCTCAACACCGCCAATCTTGATGGTGTTGATGGCGAAACCCTCGAGGGAGGAAAGCAGAATGCGGCGCAGGGCGTTACCGATGGTGACACCGAACCCAGGCTCCAGCGGACGGAATTCGAACTTGCCGAATTTGTCGTTGGCCTCCAACATTACTACTTTATCAGGTTTTTGAAATGCTAATATCGCCATTAATTTAATGATTTATTTAGAGTACAACTCAACGATTAACTGTTCCTTAATATTCTCAGGGATATCGGCACGCTCGGGTTTGTGGAGGAACTTACCACTCTTGGTGGTCTCGTCCCACTCAATCCACGGATACTTGCTGTGGTTGAATCCAGCAAGTGCTGCCTCGATGACCTCAAGCGACTTAGACTTCTCGCGTACTCCTACTACCTGGCCGGGCTTCACGGCATATGAAGGCACGTGCACCACCTGACCATCCACGACGATATGCTTGTGGCCTACCAACTGGCGGGCAGCAGCACGTGTGGGAGCAATACCAAGACGGAACACCACATTGTCGAGACGACTCTCCAGGTTCTGCAGGAGAACCTCACCGGTGATACCTTCAGCCTTGGCTGCCTTTTCGAACATATTGCGGAACTGGCGCTCGAGCACACCATAGGTGTACTTTGCTTTTTGCTTCTCTGCCAACATGACTGCATACTCAGACATCTTGCGACGACGGTTGTTGCCATGCTGTCCCGGGGGGAAGTTCCTACGGGACAAAACTTTGTCGGCACCGAAGATGGGTTCTCCAAATCGGCGCGCAATTTTTGATTTCGGACCTATGTATCTTGCCATAATAAATGATATTGTTTCTTTTGGTGATTATACGCGGCGACGCTTCGGAGGACGACAGCCGTTGTGGGGCAGCGGAGTGACGTCGATGATTTCGGTCACTTCGATACCTGCTCCGTGGATGGCGCGGATGGCGCTCTCGCGTCCGTTACCGGGACCCTTCACGTAAGCTTTTACTTTGCGGAGACCGAGATCGTAAGCAATCTTAGCGCAATCCTCGGCTGCCATCTGTGCAGCGTACGGAGTGTTCTTCTTCGATCCGCGGAAACCCATCTTACCGGCCGACGACCAGGAAATGACCTGACCTTCGCTGTTTGCCAAAGACACAATGATGTTGTTGAAAGAACTGTGTACATGCAGCTGTCCCAGTGCATCTACCTTGACGTTTCTTTTCTTAGCGACTGTTTTCTTTGCCATTTTCTTTTCAATTTTTTAATTTCTCAATTGTTAAATTTACTTCGTGGCCTTCTTCTTGTTAGCAACAGTCTTCTTCTTTCCCTTACGGGTACGTGCATTGTTCTTGGTGCTCTGACCGCGAACGGGAAGACCATTACGATGGCGCACTCCACGATAGCAACCAATGTCCATGAGGCGCTTGATGTTCATCTGGATCTCACTGCGGAGATCACCTTCTACTTTGAATTCAGCGCCGATGATTTCACGGATCTTAGCTGCCTGATCGTCGCTCCATTCGTTGACCTTCAGGTCGCGACTGACACCAGCTTTGTCCAATATCTTTGCTGAACTACTTCGACCTATACCGTAGATATAAGTCAATGCGATTTCGCCACGCTTGTTCTGGGGCAAATCTACTCCAACAATTCTTATTGCCATTACTTGTTTTGAATTAAAAAAATAACTAAAAATTAATCGTGCGATAAAAATGCGTGCAAAGGTAAGAATATTTTTTTACCCCACCTATTTTTTTACGCATTTTTAACTTAACCCTGACGAGTTTTGTACTTCGGGTTCTTCTTGTTAATCAAGAATAAACGACCTTTGCGACGTACGATTTTGCAGTCGGGTGTACGCTTTTTCAATGATGCTCTTGTCTTCATATCAGTAATTATTTGTATCTAAAAACGATTCTTCCTTTGGTCAGGTCGTAAGGACTCATCTCTACCTTTACCTTGTCTCCGGGCAATATCTTGATATAATGCATACGCATCTTTCCAGATATATGCGCGATGATCTGGACTCCATTTTCCAACTCTACACGGAACATGGCATTTGAGAGACTCTCAAGAATAGTTCCGTCCTGTTCAATAGCTGACTGTTTTGCCATAAATCAGTATGTGTTACCTTCTGTTTGTAAAATATCCTCGAACGAAGACAATATCTCAGCCTGTCCTCTGCGAATGGCTATGGTATGCTCGAAATGCGCTGCCGGCTGTCTGTCGCGTGTGCGAAGGGTCCACTTGTCGTGGGCATCCAGATAGATGTAGCGCTCGCCCATGGTGACCATGGGTTCGATGGCTATACACATCCCAGCCTTGAGCAGGATGCCATTGCCGCGGCGCCCATAGTTGGGCACTGGCGGATCTTCGTGCATCTTGCGGCCGATGCCGTGCCCGGTCAATTCCCGAACGATTCCGTAGTGATTGCTTTCACAATGCTCCTGAACGGCATGGCTGATGTCACCGAGATGGTTGCCAGCCACTGCCTGCTGTATGCCAAGTAAGAGACTTTCGTACGTAGTCTTGAGTAGGTGCTTCACTTTTTCGTCGACCTCGCCCACACAGAATGTATAAGCTGAATCGCCATTGAACTCGTCAAGCAACACGCCACAATCTACGGTGATGATGTCTCCATCCTTCAGCACGGTAGTGGCATTGGGCACTCCGTGTACGACAACATCATTCACAGATGTACAGATACTCCCTGGGAAAGGTCCTCCGTATGGATTTGGGAAATTCTTGAATGTCGGAACGGCTCCGTGGTCACGGATGAATGTGTCGGCAATCTTGTCCAATTGGAGGGTGGAGATCCCTGGGCGGATATGTTTCGATAATTCGCCGAGCGTCTTGCCTACAAGGCGATTCGCCCGGCGCATTAACTCAATTTCGTCTTCTGTCTTCAGAAATACTTTCATCAGCAGAATTAGTAAGCGGTGATGACACCGTTATGCGTAGAACGCACTCTACCAGAATTCAGCAAACCGTCATAGTGACGCATCATAAGATGACTCTCGATCTGCGTCAGCGTATCAATGACCACACCTACGAGAATCAACAGAGATGTTCCTCCGAAGAACTGCGAGAATCCCTGCTGGACATTGAGCAACGAAGCCAGAGCCGGCATCACTGCGATGAAGGCAATGAACAAGGAACCGGGCAGTGTGATTCTCGACATGACAGTATCGATGAAGTCGGCAGTCGGCTTACCAGGCTTAACACCGGGGATGAAGCCGTTGTTACGCTTCATGTCTTCTGCCATCTGAGTGGGATTCAGCGTGATGGCCGTATAGAAATACGTGAAGATGATGATGAGAGCGGCAAACACGATGTTATACAGAAGGCTGTCGCGATTCAGCAGGGCCTGCAGCACACTGTTGGTAGAGTTCGTTGAGAACTGCACGATGGTCAGCGGGATGAACATCAAAGCCTGAGCAAAGATGATAGGCATCACGTTGGCTGCAAACAGCTTCAAGGGGATGTACTGGCGTGCACCGCCATACTGACGGTTGCCCACGAGACGCTTGGCATACTGCACGGGAACGCGACGTACGCCCTGCACCAGGAGGATGGCCGCACAGACCACAGCATAGAGGATGAGGAGCTCAACAATGAACATCACGATACCACCACCACTGATAGCGGTAAAACGCGAGGTGAGTTCCTGTACGAAAGCCTGAGGCAGACGGGCGATGATACCAATCATAATGATGACAGACACACCATTGCCGATACCGCGGTCGGTGATACGCTCACCGAGCCACAGAATGAACATGGAACCTGCTGCCAGGATGAATGCTGAGGTAATCATGAAGAAACTCCAGCTCACTCCCGACGACAGAGCACCTGCGGCCTGCATCTTAAGGTTGGTAAGATAAGCCGGTCCTTGGAAGAACAGGATGGCCACGGTGAGTACACGGGTGTACCATGAGATCTTCTTCCGGCCGCTTTCGCCTTCACGCTGCATCTTCTGGAAATAGGGCACGGTTGCAGCAAGCAACTGTATCACGATAGATGCAGAGATGTATGGCATGATTCCCAATGCAAAGATAGATGCATTGGAAAAAGCACCACCTGAGAACATGTCGAGAATGGACATCAGACCTCCTGCCGTCTGCTCCTGCAGTTTCTCAAGAGCTGCGGGATTGATACCGGGCAACACAACGAACGAGCCGAAGCGATAGATTGCCACAAACAGGATGGTGATGAGGATTCGCTGGCGCAAATCCTCTATTCTCCAACAATTTCTCAGATACTCAATTAACTTCTTCATTATGAGTTTAGATTATGATTGCATTACCACCTACAGCCTTGATTGCCTCTTCAGCTGTCTTTGAGAAAGCATTAGCCTCAACATCGAGCTTTGCCTTCAACTCACCCATACCGAGGATCTTCACGAGCTCCTTGCCATTGGTGAGACCGGCGGCCTTCAGTTCGGCGATGCCAATCTTAGTGAGATTCTTCTGCTCTGCCATCTTCTGGAGAGTAGAGAGGTTCACAGCATAATATTCCTTGTGATTGATGTTCTTGAAGCCAGACTTCGGCAAACGGCGCTGCAACGGCATCTGTCCACCTTCGAATCCTACCTTCTTCTTATATCCAGAACGGGCCTTAGCACCCTTGTGACCACGTGTAGAGGTACCACCGAGACCTGAACCGGGACCACGACCGAGACGACGGCTTGAATGCGTAGAACCTTCTGCGGGCTTTAAATTACTTAACTTCATAGTCTATTCTGTTTTTAAAAACGTTCAACGATGATTATTCTACTACGGTCACGAGATGGTGCACCTTGCGGATCATTCCACGGACAGAAGGACAGTCTTCCACCTCAACAACCTGTGAGATCCTGTGCAGACCCAATGCCTGCAACGTACGTTTCTGGTCAATAGGATAACCTATCTTACTCTTGATCTGCTTGATTTTAATTGTTGCCATGATGAAAATCGCTTTTATCCGTTAAACACTTTGTCCATACTGATACCGCGTGTGCCTGCCACTGTATAGGCGTCACGCATCTGGCTCAGTGCGAAGATGGTGGCCTTGACAAGGTTGTGGGGGTTGGAAGAACCCTTCGACTTGGCAAGCACATCCTTCACACCAACACTCTCGAGCACAGCACGCATAGCGCCACCAGCCACCAGACCGGTACCGGCTGCTGCGGGCTTCAGGAACACCTGAGCGCCACCATAGCGGGCTTCCATCTCATGAGGAATAGTGCCCTTCAACACGGGAACCTTCACCAGATTCTTCTTGGCTGACTCTGTTCCCTTTGCGATGGCAGCTGTCACTTCACCGGCCTTTCCAAGGCCCCAACCGATAACACCATTGCCGTCGCCGACGACAACGATAGCAGCAAACGTGAAGGTACGACCACCCTTTGTTACTTTTGTAACACGGTTAATAGCAACCAGTCTGTCTTTCAACTCGACGTCACTATTTATCTTAACTCTATTCAATGCCATAATCAATTAAAATTTAAGTCCACCTTTACGTGCTCCATCGGCCAGTTCCTTCACGCGGCCATGATAGAGATATCCATTACGGTCGAACACCACCTGGGTGATGCCGGCTTCGAGAGCCTTCTGGGCGATGAGCTCACCCACCTTGGCAGCCTGCTCCTTCTTGGGCATAGTCTCCATGCCAAGTGAAGAAGCCGATACGAGAGTATTGCCGGTCAGGTCGTTGATAACCTGGACATAAATCTGCTTGTTGCTGCGGAACACGCTCATACGAGGACGCTCAGCAGTACCGTTCACGCTCTTGCGAATTCTGAACTTTATCTTAATTCGTCTTTCTATTTTCTTTGTTGCCATAATCGTAAAAAATTAAAATTACTTAGCTGAAGCTGACTTACCAGACTTTCTACGAATAACCTCGCCTTTGAAGAGGATACCTTTTCCTTTGTAAGGCTCAGGCATGCGGAAAGAACGAATCTTAGCACAGATGAGGCCAAGCAACTCCTTGTCGCAAGACTCCAAGATGATCTGAGGGTTCTGATTTCTTTCAGACTTTGTTTCCACCTTCACTTCGGAGGGGAGCTGAAGGAAAATCGGATGAGTATAACCAAGTGCAAACTCCAGGAGGTTGCCCTGGTTAGAAACACGGTAACCGACGCCGACGAGTTCCAGCTCCTTCTTGAAGCCCTCGCTGCATCCGACCACCATATTGTTCACCAATGCACGATAGAGACCATGGAAAGCCTGCTTCTGCTTATAGTTCACAGGGCTGTTCTCGTCAATCTCGAAAACAATCTGACCATCCTCAAACTTCAGGAGAATGGAGGGATCCACCTTCTGCGAAAGCTGTCCTTTCGGACCTTTCACAGTCACGATGCCGTCCTTAAAGTCGACCGTTGTGCCGGCGGGTATCACGATAGGTAACTTACCAATTCTTGACATAGCTTGCCCTCCTTATTAATATACATAGCAAAGAACCTCACCGCCAATCTTCAGGGCAGCAGCTTCCTTGTCTGTCATGACACCTTGGGATGTAGATAAGATAGCGATACCTAATCCGTTAATAACTCTCGGCATGTCCTTGTAGCCGGTGTACTTGCGGAGACCGGGTGTGGACACTCTCTTGAGGACGCGGATAGCGTTCTCTTTCGTTGCGGGATTGTACTTCAAGGCAACCTTGATTGTTCCCTGGGGACCATCCTCGATGAACTTGTAGTTCAGGATGTAACCCTTCTCGAAGAGGATTTTCGTAATCTCCTTCTTCAAGTTTGAAGCCGGTACTTCAACAACACGGTGATGAGCCATGATTGCGTTTCTCAACCTCGTCAGATAATCTGCAATTGGATCTGTCATAAATGATTGATGTTTAATTAATCGGGACTGCCCCGACAATATTAAAATAAATAATCTTTGGTATGGGGTGTGGGTGTTGGCCTTTCACCAATCACCCATTACCTGTCGCCCTTTCGTTTACCAGCTTGCCTTCTTCACTCCGGGAATCAGACCAGACGAAGCCATCTCGCGGAACTGGATACGTGAAAGACCGAACTGGCGCATATATCCCTTGGGACGTCCAGTGATCTTGCAACGGTTGTGCAGGCGGATGGGGTTGGCATTCCTCGGTATGGACTGAAGCTTGCGGGCTGCCTCATAAGCCTCAGCAGGATCGTTTGAAGTAGCGATCACCTTCTTCAAAGCAGCACGTTTCTCGGCATAGCGGGCAACGAGCTTAGCGCGCTTCACCTCGCGGGCCTTCATTGATTCTTTTGCCATATCTTTACTTCTTTATTTGTTCTTGAATGGAAGACCGAAGGCCTTGAGCAGTGCGAATCCCTCTTCGTCAGTCTTAGCGGAAGTGACGAATGTGATGTTCATACCCTGGATGCGGTCGATCGTGTCAATATTAATCTCGGGGAAGATAATCTGCTCTTCGATACCCAGCGTATAGTTGCCGCGGCCGTCGAACTTGCTCTCGATACCCTTGAAGTCACGGATACGCGGAAGTGCGATGCGGACGAGTTTCTCAAGGAACTCATACATGCGCTCGCGGCGCAGTGTCACCATCACGCCGATGGGCATCTTCTTACGGAGCTTGAAGTTGGCGATGTCCTTCTTCGAATAGGTTGCCACAGCCTTCTGGCCGGTAATTGTGGTGAGTTCGTTGATTGCTACGTCGATGATTTTCTTGTCCTGCGTAGCATCACCGAGACCCTGATTCACAACAATCTTCTTCAGGACAGGAATCTGCATGGCTGAGCTGTAGTTAAACTGCTTCTGCAGAGCCGGAGCGATATTCTCCTTGTATTCTTTCTTCAACTGTGCTGTATTCATTACTTGATCTCCTCTCCTGACTTTTTAGAAATACGGATAACATTCTTTCCCTCATGCTTGATGGAGACACGTGTCGGCTTGCCGCTCTTCGGGTCTATCAGGCTCAGATTCGAGATATGGATGGGGGCTTCCTGCTTCACAATGCCGCCTTGGGGGTTCTTGGCGCTGGGCTTCATGCTCTTCGAGACCATGTTCCAACCTTCGACGATAGCCTTCTGCTCCTTGACGAACACCTTGAGGACCTTGCCCTTCTGGCCTTTGTCCTTACCGGCAAGGATGATGACCTCGTCACCTTTTCTAATATGTAACTTTACCATTACTGTTTCTGTTTAAATATTAAAGAACTTCAGGTGCCAAAGAAACGACTTTCATATTCACAGCACGGAGCTCACGGGCCACGGGGCCGAAGATACGGCTGCCGCGGAGCTCGCCAGCATTGTTGAGAAGCACACAGGCATTGTCATCGAAGCGGATGTAAGAGCCATCAGCGCGACGGATTTCCTTCTTTGTGCGTACAATCAAAGCCTTGGATACTGCACCTTTTTTAACATCACTTGTGGGGATTGCGTTCTTGACCGTCACGACAATCACGTCACCAACGCTTGCATAGCGGCGGCGGGTACCACCCAGCACGCGAATGCAAAGAACCTCGCGAGCACCGCTGTTGTCAGCTACTGTAAGTCTTGATTCTGCCTGTATCATAATTACTTAGCTTTTTCTACGATTTGAACTAATCTCCATCTCTTTGTCTTCGACAACGGACGGGTTTCCATAATGAGCACGGTATCACCAACGTTGCACTCATTCTTCTCATCATGAGCATGGTATTTCTTTGTCTTCTGGACAAACTTACCATAAATCGGGTGCTTCTCCTTGAACTTGGCGGCAATAACAATGGTTTTATCCATCTTGTTGCTGATCACGACACCCTGTCTTGTTTTTCTTAAATTTCTTGTTTCCATCTGGACCATTGTTATTTGTTAAGTTCTCTCTGACGGAGTTCTGTCTTCATACGTGCGATGTCACGACGGGTAGCCTTAATCAGAGAAGGGTTCTCCAGTGGGGTCACTGCATGGTTGAGAAGCATGCGATGGTACTTTTCAACCTCTGTTTCCAAACGCTCGTTCAACTCTGCGGTTGCGAGTCCTTTAATCTCACTTGTCTTCATCTTACTTAAGCATTTTTATCGTAATCACGTCTTACAACAAACTTGGTTTTAACAGGAAGTTTCTGGGCACCCAGGCGAAGTGCTTCCTTGGCAACTTCGAAAGGCACGCCTTCTACTTCGAAGAGAATTCTTCCCGGTGTGACAGGTGCAACCCATCCTGCAGGATCACCCTTACCTTTACCCATTCGGACGTCGGCGGGTTTGCGGGTAATCGGTTTGTCGGGGAATATGCGAATCCAGACCTGACCTTCACGCTGCATGTAACGGTTGATAGCAACGCGGGCAGCCTCCAACTGACGGCTGTCGAGCCACTTAGCGTCAAGGGTCTTGATGCCGAAGGAACCGAAAGCCAATTGTGTTCCCCTGTGGGCGTCGCCTTTGTTGCCACGTCCGTCCTGGGGTCTTCTATATCTTACTCTTTTAGGCTGTAACATGATAATTTTCCTCTTTTCTTAATTATTTGTTTCTCTTGCGATCACGACGGCCTCCAGGTCTTCCGTTGCCACGTCCGCCCTGCTTCTCCTGCGAGAAATTGGGGGAGAGGTCCTTCTTGTCGTACACTTCACCACGGCAGATCCAAACCTTGATGCCGAGCAGGCCCACCTTGGTGAGAGCCTCTGCATGGCAGTAGTCGATGTCAGCACGGAAAGTGTGCAGGGGAGTACGGCCTTCCTTGAACATCTCGCTGCGGGCGATTTCAGCACCGTTGAGACGGCCTGCAATCTGAATCTTCACACCCTCGGCACCGGCACGCATGGTGTTGGCGATAGCCTGCTTGATGGCTCTGCGGTAGGCAATCTTGCCTTCAATCTGGCGAGCCACGTTGTTGGCCACGATGGTAGCATCCAACTCAGGCTTCTTCACCTCGTAGATGTTGATCTGGATTTCCTTATCATAGAGTTTCTTCAGCTCTTCCTTGAGCTTGTCGACATCTTGTCCGCCCTTGCCAATGACGATTCCCGGACGGGCTGTGCAGATAGTGATGGTCACGAGCTTCAAGGTGCGCTCAATGACAATCTTCGAAACGCTGGCCTTTTCCAGGCGCTTGTTGAGATACTTACGGATTTTCTGGTCTTCCACCAGATTCTCGCCGAAGCTCTTACCGCCGTACCAGCTTGAGTCCCAACCGCGGATGATACCGAGACGGTTGCTTATTGGATTAACTTTCTGTCCCATTCTTCTGATTATTTTTCGTCATTAGCTTTAGCGTCTACAAACAGTGTCACGTGGTTCGAGCGCTTGCGGATGCGGTAGCCGCGTCCCTGCGGTGCCGGGCGCATGCGCTTCATGGTGACGCCTTCATCAACAAAGACTCTTGACACATAGAGTTCACCGTCTTCTGCCTTTCTCTCGTTCTTCTGTTCCCAGTTGTTGATGGCAGAGCGGAGCAGTTTCTCCACATCGGCGGCAGCTGCCTTCTTCGAGAAGCGCAGGACACCGAGGGCGCGGTTCACTTCCATACCGCGGATCAAATCAACGACATAGCGCATCTTGCGGGGAGAAGAAGGACATCCCTTCAACTTCGCGAAATACATCGTCTTCAAGGCCTCTTTTCTTTTCTCAGCCGAAATATGTTTTCTTTTTCCCATTATTGCTCTAAATTAAAATGGTTTCAGCCCTGATTATTTCTTATTACCGGCATGTCCACCGAAACGGCGTGTGGGAGCGAACTCACCCAGCTTGTGGCCGACCATATTCTCGGTAATGTAAACAGGGATAAATTTGTTTCCGTTATGAACAGCTACAGTGTGTCCCACGAAGTCCGGGGAGATCATTGAAGCTCTGGCCCATGTCTTAACGACATTCTTCTTGCCGCTCTCATTCATGGCGAGAATCTTCTTCTCAAGAGATACGTTAATGTACGGACCTTTTTTTAATGAACGACTCATAATTTACTTCAGTTTACTTGTTATTTTTTACTTGCTCTTGCAATGATATACTTGTTAGAGTGCTTCTTCGGTGCGCGTGTCTTCAGACCCTTTGCATACAAGCCCTTACGCGAACGCGGATGTCCACCAGACTGACGGCCTTCACCACCACCCATCGGGTGATCGTGCGGGTTCATCACAACACCACGGTTGTGCGGACGACGGCCGAGCCAGCGCGAACGACCAGCCTTACCAGACTGCTCAAGCGCATGAGTCTCATTACCAACCACACCTACAGTAGCCTTACAAGCACTAAGGATCTTACGAATCTCTCCCGAGGGGAGCTTGATGACGCAGTAAGAACCTTCACGAGAAGTAAGCTGAGCAAAGTTACCTGCCGAACGAACGAGCTTTGCACCCTGACCCGGACGGAGTTCGATGTTGTGGATCATCGTACCCACGGGGATGTTTGACAGCGGGAGAGCGTTGCCCACCTCGGGAGCTGCCTCAGCGCCCGACTTCAGGGTAGTCCCCACTTCAAGTCCGTTAGGAGCAATAATGTAACGTTTTTCACCATCAGCGTAATACAACAATGCGATACGGGCCGAGCGGTTCGGATCGTACTCGATTGTCTTCACTACAGCTGGAACACCATCTTTCTCACGTTTGAAGTCAATCACGCGGTATTTTCTCTTATGGCCGCCGCCACGATAGCGGACAGTCATCTTACCGGTGTTGTTGCGTCCACCAGTGGACTTCTTACCGTAAACGAGAGATTTCTCTGGCACGGATGCAGTAAGTTCCTCGAACGTGCCAATAATCTTGTGTCTTTGGCCGGGAGTTACCGGCTTTAATTTACGTACTGCCATTTCTTATTTAAATATTGCTGTAAAAATCGATTGTATCGCCCTCCTTCAGGGTGACGATTGCTTTCTTGTATGCGTTCCTCTGGCCGCGGATCAAGCCGTCCTTGGTGTAGCGGCTGGAGCGCTTGCCTGCATAGCGCATGGTATTCACGTCGATCACTGTCACGTTGTACAGCTGCTCGACCTCTTGTTTGATCTGGAGCTTGTTGGCTTCCGGACGGCAGATGAAACCATAGCGGGTCTCAGCCTTCTTGGTTCTGGTCTCGCCCTTCACCTTGTATGTCTTCTCCTCAGATGTCTTGTCCGTTATCTTGGTCATCTTCTCAGTGACCAGCGGTTTGATGATAAATGCCATATCTGATGTCTCCTTATTACTTGTTTAAGATTCCGTCGATAATCTCCAGCGACTTCTCGGTCACCACGAGAACGTCGGCATCCAGGATTCTGTATGTATTGATTTCCCTGGCTTCCATAACCTGAGTCTTCTGCAGGTTGCGGGCCGACAGGTACACGTTCTTGCTGTTCTCGGGCAGAGCGACGAGCAGCTTCTTGCCGTCTACCTTCAGATTCTTGGCAACGTCGAGGAACTGCTTCGTGTTCGGCTTCTCGAACGTGAAGTCTTCCACCACGACGATGGCATTCTCCTGAGCCTTGTATGAGAGGGCGCTTCTGCGAGCCAAAGCCTTCACCTTCTTGTTCAGCTTGAAGCTGTAGTCGCGGGGCTTCGGACCAAACACGCGGCCACCACCAACGAGCACGGGCGACTTGATGTCACCACGGCGAGCACCGCCGCTACCCTTCTGGCGAATCAGTTTGCGTGTGGAACCGGCAATCTCGCTGCGCTCCTTCGACTTGGCATTGCCCTGACGGCGGTTGGCCATGAACTGCTTGACAGCGAGGTAAATAACATGATCGTTGGGTTCAATGCCGAAGATAGATTCGTTTAACGTAACCTTTCTTCCGGTCTCCTGACCATTGATGTTTAATACGTTAATTTCCATTACTTGTTGATGATTACGGTTGAACCTTTACAACCAGCGATGCTACCCTTCACGATGAGGAGATTGTTCTCTGGCAATACCTTTAACACTCTGAGATTCTGCGTGGTCACGCGGTCGCCACCCATCTGTCCGGCCATGCGCATTCCCTTGAACACCTTGGCGGGATACGAACAGGCACCGATAGAACCCGGCTTGCGGGCGCGGTCGTCCTGGCCGTGTGTAGCCTGACCGACACCACCGAAACCATGGCGCTTCATCACGCCCTGGAATCCCTTACCCTTGGAGGTACCCACAACGTCCACAAAGGTTGTGTCGTTGAAGATCTCCACCGTAATGGTGTCTCCGAGATTGTACTCCTCGTCAAACTTGAACTCGGCCAAGTGGCGCTTAGGTGTCGTGCCGGCTTTCTTGAACACACCCATCATGGGCTTCGTGGTGTTCTTCTCTTTAGCTTCGGCGAAACCCAGCTGAAGTGCTTTGTAGCCGTCCTTCTCGACGGTCTTCACCTGAGTCACAACACAAGGACCAGCTTCGATAACAGTGCACGGCACATTCTTACCGTCGGCACTGAAAACGGATGTCATTCCGATTTTTCTTCCAATTAATCCTGGCATTTCAGTTTAAAATTAATAATAATGTTTATTACCTATTTATTTATTATAGCGTTCGTTTTGCTTCTAACAGCCATAGACACACAGAGAAAAAGAATCAGTCCATCTCCTTAACATTGGGAGCTAAACCGTTCTGTTTCAGCGTATTGATAGCCATAAGCCAGCGCAATTACCGCTTTTTGCGGGTGCAAAGGTACACCTATTATTTTATATACGCAACAATTCTTATGAGATTTTAGCCTTTTTGCTGATAATTTAATTATATTTAACCTGCAAAACAAATTGGGAACGCACCAGACACTCCGATGCGTTCCCATGGCATTACTCGTGAAATCCTTGCAATCTGTTTTCGGTTCACCAAGGAATTCGTCCGAGACGTTGCTTACTTCACCACCACTTTTTTCCCGTTGATGATGTAGATGCCCTTGTGTGTCGGTTGCCCCTCGACGCGCTGGCCGCTGAGGTTGAAGATGCGTTGCTGTTCGGCATCGTACGGAACTTCTGGCGAGGCAATATCGGTAGCGCCCCCTCGGATGAAGTTCAGCCTGACGGAGTTGACTATACTGGTGATACCCTTCATGCGATCGGCTTGGACGATACGGCGGTACACGCAATCGCCATTATTGACATCGTCGCCCAAGGATACCAAGCCGTTTTCATCATAGGAAAACAGCAACCTGCCGTCGCTATCGTAAAAATGCTGGTCCTCCATGCTCATAGCGCCACACAGAACCAAAGCCACACAATACCACGAAACCTCTTCCGACAGTTCCTCATTGTGTACGATGTTGCCGACGATATTCTCTGTGGGCCACTCTTCGGGTATCTCGAAGGAGATAACGACACGCCCGTAGCTATTGAGCAGGTTGGTATAGTAGGCTTTGGCCTCAGCGTCGTCCATGGCGTCCACCACGCCCTGGTACCAGGTACGCTTATCGTCGTTGATGCCAATCTCTATACGATCGTCGGTGGTGAGCCTGTTGGAGAGGAAGTAGGCGTTGTCGCCGTGGTGGTTGTAAGGAGCTTGTACGACCATCTGCTTTCCGTTGTTCATTGTCTCGAAACTGAGTTCGCTCGTCAGCGCGTTGTAGCTCATACCCAAAATGCCGAAGTCGACGGCCATGTAAAGAAGGCGGCGAGCCTCGTCCATATCGGTCATGCCATCGTAGATGACGAACTGGTAAGCGGCGCCTGCGATGACGACTTCGTCGGTGACCGTCACGCCGTCAAGTTCCACGTTTCCTGTTGTCTCATTGAACGTTGCTCCTTGAGGTGAGTCGATGGCGACGCCCTCGGCTAACTGCAGCGTGGCTAAGGCAACGATGCTGCCTTCTGGGCCAGAGGCTTTCACGACGGCACCCGAACTGAGCACGTGGAGTTCACCGACATTGCCGTATGGCGTGGCATAACCACTGATGCCATACTTGCCGCCACGGGCGGTCAGTTTCACGTTTTCTTTCACTGCCAGGCCTCCCCAGAAGAGATAGATGGCGTTGTTGTTGTCCGACACGGCTTCCAGCGAGCCGTCGCCCACCATCCGCATGTCGTAGCCGACGTAGACGGGGTAACCATCGACGGAATGGACATGGTTCTCGCCTATCAATTCGAGATTGAGACCAAACTCTTTAAACTCGATGCCTGATTCATCGTCGGTATTGATCGTGGCATTGTTCAGCGTCAGCGTCTTGGTGTCGGGGTTATAGCTCACCGTGCCGTCGCCCAACACATCCGATGCGTTCAAATTGTGCACCTGCCTGCCGGCAACATAGACAGGATAGAAGGTGCTGGCTTTCTGTATGGTGACGTTGGTGGCCCAGTTGCCGTCCTTGTCCACGATGTCGCCATCCTTGACGTATCCGCCCACGGGCTCGATGATGCCGCAGTCGTTGAAGAGGATGCCGCCGGGATAGCACGACACGGCGATGGAGGTTTCGTTGCTCTCGACATGGACGCTGGACTTGTTGATGATGAGCTGCTGTGTGCCATTGGTGGTAGCACCGAGGATGCCGGGGCCCTTCGGCGCGTAGACGTTGAGGTTGGCGTTGTCGAGCGTGACGTTCACGCCGTCTGCGGTGAAGATACCCAATCCTACCTGCGACTTGAGCGTCAGCGGATGGTTGCCCGTGAAGGTGGTGTTAGCATAGAGATCGATGGCGTCCGACTTGCAGTCGAGCGTGGAGACGTCCACGGTCTTGATGGTGAGGTTGGGGATGTAGCTCTGAATGGCATTGGTGTCGAACGTATAGTCGCTCATGATGGACAGCGTGTTCGTTGCATGGTTGTAGCTCATGCCGCCCCCGTCGTTCATAAGGTCGCTCTTACTGTAGTCGTTGACTTTCTTGGCATCGACGAAGAGGTCGTACTCGAGTGCTCCGTAGTATTCACTCTGCACCCATTCGCCTTTGTGGCGGAGGGTGTACTTGGGAATCCAGCCCTTGTCGCGCATGGCCTGCAGCTGCTCCTGGGTAATGACGTTGCCCTCCTCCTTGTAGTATTCCAGATATGAATCGGAGAAGTATTCCTTTCCGATGCTGGTGGTGACGTTGACGTAATGCTCCTTGCCCGAGGTATTCTGCGGCAGCTTGTTGATGAAGGTGTTCATGCGACTTTCCGTGAACTTGTTGCATTCGATGGACAAGCCCACAAGCTCGTTAGGGAAGGAGGAAGGCAGCTTCACGTTGATGAGCTGGTTTCTCCCTGCCGAGAGGTCAGCGAGGTGCGTGTTGTTGCTCAGGTCGAGATAGGTCAGGTTGTGGCCCTGGCACCATAAGCTCCTCAGCCACGGGCATTCGTCCACCACAAGGTCTGTGATCTTCCCGTTCTGGAGGTAGATGGCTTCCAGGAATGAGTTGTGGAATTCAATGCTCTCCACCTCCATCAGATTTGCATCGAATGTGGTGATATCATAAAGCAGTTCCAGTCCCGTCAGGTCGGGATTCTTGCTATTATAGGGACTGCCGGTATCGAGGTAGAAGGATCGGGCATCGTAGTTCTCATCGCGGTCGAGTATGTTATTCCCGTCTTTGTCAATCGTGCGAACCCTCTCGAGCATTTGCGCGTCAGGGAAGTTCGCGGGAGTGATATCGAAGTGCTTGCCAATGACCACTGCCCCATCTTCGTTGCCCACGGGATCGCCCCCCAAGCAGACACATCTCTTGTTTTTGTCGTAGTATGCACCATAATAATAGGTGTAAGGTTTGTTGAAGGAGATACCGTCGGACAGTATCATATCCTTGAATCCCTCCACCGTTTTCTCGCCGGCTTTGGTCTCAGCCAAGAGCATGGTCTTCTCGCCCTCGATGTTGCAATATCCCGTCACCGCTGTGGAGCCGTAGACGCCCACCGCAGCACCATTGTAAGTAGTCACCACGACACGGACGTTGTCCTTCAGCGTCAAATCGCAATAGGCGTTGTTGATATAGATGCCGCTCTTGTCTGCCAGAATATCCAACAGGCCATCGCCTTCAAGGGTCAGCGTGCCGTTGCTACTTTGGTAGATGCCGTACGAACCAGAGCTGATTAGGCTGTTGTAACGACCTTTCACTTTGATGGTAAGGCCATAGATGTCGCTTTTGATGGCCTCTTTGCTGTAACCATTGATGCGGACATTCTCCAGATACAAGGTGTTGTGACCTGGGTCGAACCACACTTTCCCGTCGGAGAAACCGCTCCAGTCGATGCCACCGCCCGTGACGTTGTTCTTGTTGTCGTCGGTCACCTGAATACCGGCAATCCAGATATTATATGACATGGCTTGTGCGCCCAAAGCTATCGCCATGAGCACAAACATGAGTGTAATCCGTTTTTTCATAAGGCTGACTGTTTAAGAATTAATAATGTATGGTGCAAAGATATAACAAAAAATTGGAAGAATGGCGCAATCCATAGTTAAAAAAAGCAAAACGGCAAATACCATCTTCCAGAAGGCGACTCATTGGCTGGTTTGTAAAGAAAACTTCGAATTTAAGTGGGTCAATACTCCCTTCCTTGAAAAAAAATCATCCGACGGACGGAAAACGGCCAAAAATGAGCAGTTTCCTTAATCCGCTGACAATGAACAGTTTATGCAAATCAGACCATTGTTTGCCGTTCGAGCATTTCTAATTTGCGTCACTTCACCCCGCAATCAGCGTCAAATCACCTTGCGATTTGCGTCACTTTACCTCGCAATCCGCGTCAGATCACACGCTCTCCGCTATTGTTTCGCGCGCTCTCAAGCCATCTCTGACCGCCATACAGACCACAAATGACACCATCGGAGATAATCTGCGCCATTCTGAACCATTCCGACAAGCGGCCCACCCCCTCACAAATGAGCTTCCCTTTCGCGAAAACGCGGAAAAAAGCCGACCAAAATTTGTCAAGAATATTCAGCAGGAATTTCTCATCTCTGAAGATGAGCGTTCGCCGTAGGTGACACCTGAATGGATGAACAAAATGCCCCATGCGGTTAAAATTGATTAAAAACCCGCCATCAATTCAGATTTCCGCAAGGAAAAAGCATGATTTCTTCCAAAAATGAGTACCTTTGCAACAAGTATCGCCGCTACGCCGTAGCCACACCAGCTCCAGCAGTTCCCTGAGCGCAGGGAGGCGGTATGATCTTTGTGGGTAAATAATAGCGTTTGCTGTTTACAGAACATTCCAAAGCTTGGTCGCAGAAGGAATCAAGGTAAAACATGCAGACGTTCACGCTATGCGTGGGCGTTACTTGTTTCCTTGATGGGTATGACCAAGCACCTGGAATGTGGATGAGTACTCGTCCACGTTTTTCGTGTTTGGTCAGGCTTTTGTTTTATAGAGAGCAGCGCATAAACGAATATACGCTTATGCAAGCAACCAATAACGATAATCCCGTACTGAACAATCCGTACGAGGAACCTAAGTACTACTACGATACCGACATGAACGGTAACATAGACTATGAGACCGTCATCAATGGGCGACGACCTTTTGGCTATGATGTAAATATCGTGCCTAAGAAACGAGGAGGACAAACGATATTCTCTCAGGAAGATTTTATTTCTGTCGACCCTAATGCCGAGTTTATCAACACCATTCGCAAGGAAGTGAAGACTTGGCGTGAAGCTGGCTATCCCAAAGCCTCGCGTATCACCAAAGAACTTCTTGACTTCTGGTTTAACAACAAGGAACGCAGAGCAAATCTCAAATTGTTCTTCTGCCAGCGTGAGGCTGTTGAAACAGCCGTATGGCTGAACGAGATAGCCGAGCGCGATCCCAATACAGGAAACTACATACTGAACCTTCTTAACGAGCGTCGTCATACCGTTTCCCAAGACGATGCCTTTGTGCTGCCCCGTACAGCATTCAAGATGGCTACGGGTACGGGCAAGACCGTCGTAATGGCCATGCTGATACTCTATAACTTCCTAAACAAGCGGGCCAACCCGATGGACACCCACTATGCAGATCACTTCCTGCTTTGTGCGCCAGGCATCACAATCAGGGACAGATTGGGTGTCCTGCAACTTGATTATAGTCAGCGAAGCAATAACTTTGAACGTACAGACTACTACCATCAGCGTGGTTTGATTCCTCCGCAATTTGAGAAAGAATTAGGAGGCTTAAACTCCTCTATCACCATTGTCAACTATCAGCAGTTCCTGCCTCGTGTGTTCTCTGGCAAACATGCTTCGCCTTTGGATGGCAAGAAAAAGTGGGTGGATGGCGAATTGGAAACGCAGAAAGACAAAGAAGACTATAGCGTGATGCTGAACCGCATCTTAGAAAAAGGTGTGAAGGGAAAGCGTATCGTTGTGATTAACGATGAGGCCCACCATTGCTACTTGCCCAAACAGAATAAAGACAAGAGTCTGACTGACGACGAGAAGAGCAACTTGAAACAAGAGAATGAGGCCGCTATGGTTTGGTATGAAGGTCTGCGCCAGATGAAGCTTTTGGGCTACAAGCTCCAACAGGTTTATGACCTTTCTGCAACACCTTATTATCTGAAAGGCTCCGGCTATCCTGAATATTCATTATTCCCCTGGGTAGTGAGCGACTTCGGACTGGTGGATGCCATTGAGAGTGGATTGGTGAAGATTCCCTTTCTGCCCGCCTACGACAATACGCCAGACCTTGACGAGCCCAAACTGCGAAACATCTACGACAGCATTAAGGACAAATTGCCTAAACGAGGCATGCGTGCTCAGAAGAAGAAAGACAAAGAGGATCAGGTGGAGACAAGCGCTATAGCTCAGGCCCCCAATCTGCCGACCTTGCTGAATACTGCTTTAGAGCAATTCGTTAACGACTATATAGATTATGATCGTGGTCTGCGTCAAGCCTACGAAGAGATGGGTACACTCTACAGTGCGCCACCAGTCTTGATTGTGGTCTGCAACAACACTACCGTTTCTCATGAAGTCTATCGCGACCTAGCCGGTTATCAGGATGGCGTTGACGAAGATGGAGAGCCACGTTACCGCCATGGGC
>Ga0256407_10004045_pt1 | contig 25012 bp, 23 predicted proteins | sample RumenRJG_04DNA_FD_193489 | JGI IMG/M metagenome (GOLD analysis project Ga0256407, IMG submission 193489) | Bovine rumen microbial communities from Lethbridge, Alberta, Canada - RJG_04 | ecosystem: Host-associated > Mammals > Digestive system > Stomach > Rumen | place: Canada: Alberta... | reverse complement strand
TGCAGAACGCGCATGCTGCGAGGCGAAGTACACTACAACCCCGCCAGCAGATTTTTGACAGAGATCCCGGAAGAACTGATCGACGGGACAGAGGCCTTAAGTCCCTTCGGAACAAGCTCGTTTTCGAGAAATCCGTTCAGAGAGGAATCTTTTGGCGGGAACCTGTTCAGAGAGGAATCTTTTGGCGGGAGCCGATTCCCTGACAGGTATTCAGGCAGCAGCGCGACAGGCGAAAAGGGCAGCCCGGGAGTGAATACGGGCACAAGGAGCTCACGCCCCAGACTGAAAGCAGTCTATAAAAAGCCGTCCACAGATGAGTCAAAGAAGCCATATATTGCTAGAATGTCGGGCTCGGGGAGCGGCCTTTCATCCCTGCAGAAAGGTATGCCTGCCAAGGCCTCAAGACCGGACTACCGGGAAGGCGACAGAGTCCGCCATGTCAAATATGGCGAGGGCACTGTTAAGGCGATCGAAGAGGGACCGAGGGATTATAAGGTGACGGTTGTGTTTGATGATTACGGACAGAAGGTCATGATGGCTGCTTTTGCCAGACTTGTAAAGTGCTGAGTGCTCACTCTGCGTTTCGGAATGATTTTGAAACTTATGTGAACGAAACGGAAACGGTGGAAATGCACGGATGTTAGTGGTATATTATTGATAGCAGCAAAAACTATCCGTATTGTTTTTATAAAGCATTGGGAGGAACACTACAAATGATAGGAGATATGTTACAGGGACTGATTGAAGCGGTAAGAGCTGAGGAGAGAAAGAACTATGTCTTAAGGATTCTTGCAGTGATCGGAGCTATTGCGGCTATTGCTGCCATTGCTTACGGCATTTATCGTTTTCTCACGCCGGACTATTTTGACGATTATGACGACGACGATGATTTCGACGATGACGATTTTGACGATGATTTCGACGACGATTTTGAGGATGAGGAAACTGCGGCCGCTGAAGCGTAAGCGGATTTCAGGCGCAGTATAATGGTCGATCGTTAGTCTTAAACAGGCTGATATTAAGGGCAGCCCGGCATTCTGCCGGACTGCCGTTTATTATTTATGCCGGAGAGTTGAGAGCCGGTTTATTCGGGAAGGAGAGAGGATTTGAAAAAAGGAGACCTGATCGAAGGCGTTGTCCGGGAAGTGAAATTTCCCAATAAAGGGATCGTTGAGACCGGGGAGGGTATCTGCGTTGTCAAAAACGCGATAACAGGCCAGAAAGTACAGGCCCGGATCAATAAAAAGAGAAAAGGAAAAGCTGACGCGGCGCTGATCTCCGTCCTCGAGAGATCGCCTCTTGAACGTGAGATTCCCTGCCCGGTATTCGGCGTATGCGGAGGATGCACTTATTTGTGTCTTCCATATGAAGAACAGTGCAGGATCAAGGAAGGGCAGGTTCGTGAACTTCTTAAGGAAGCTATGCCTGAAGGATGTTCCATGGACTGGTTTCACGGAATCCTGGGGAGCCCGGACGTATACGGCTACCGCAACAAAATGGAGTTTTCCTTCGGTGACTCTTTTAAGGAAGGCCCCCTGGCGCTTGGAATGCACAAGCGGGGAAGCTTCTACGATATTGTAAATGCGGATCCCTGCGTGATCGTGGATGCGGACTACAGAAAAATACTGGCAGCAGTAAGGACATACTGGGAAGAGAAGGGAGCTTCTTTCTTCCACAGGCTCCGTCACACGGGGTACCTGAGACATCTTCTGGTGCGCAAAGCGGTCAATACGGGAGAAATTCTGATCGATCTTGTGACGACTTCACAGGAACAATATGATCTTCAGGATTTTGCCTCGATGCTTATGGAACTGGAAATGGAAGGCTCCATTGTCGGAATTCTGCATACAGTTAACGATGCAGTTGCGGATGTGATCAAAGATAACGGAACTGAAATCCTTTACGGAAGGGATTATTTCACAGAGACACTTCTGGGGCTGGAGTTTAAAGTCACTCCTTTCTCGTTTTTCCAGACAAACAGCCGGGGCGCGGAGGTCCTCTATGACACCGCCAGAAAATTCCTGACAGAAACCGGCATGAAGAAAGGCGTAGTGTACGATCTGTACTGCGGAACCGGGACGATCTCCCAGCTCATGGCGCCTGTTTCGGAAAAGGTGATCGGCGTGGAGATAGTAGAAGAAGCTGTGGAGGCAGCTGCGGAGAACGCGAAAAGGAACGGAATAGGCAACTGCGAATTTATTGCTGGAGATGTGCTTAAGGTTCTGGATGAGATCGAAGTAAAGCCGGATCTGATCATTCTCGACCCGCCTAGAGACGGGGTGCACCCGAAAGCGCTTCCCAAGATCCTGGGATATGGAGTGGAACAGATCCTATACATATCATGTAAACCCACAAGCCTTGCAAGGGATATACCTGCCTTTATCGAGTCCGGATACAGACCGGTGCGCGGGATCTGCGCAGATCAGTTTCCCTGGACTGCGAACGTCGAAACTATAGTACTTTTTAGCAAGTCTTGACATGGCATTTGCAGTTTGTGATAGTATTTTGTGTAGATGCGCCAAATACCCCCCGCATCCGTGCAGTTTCCGGAACACGTAAAAACTGCCGGAATTTTTGGTGCTGCATACCTCCGGCCTATAATACCAAAGCTACGGATCTTTTGTCTCTTGAAGGTACAGTAAACGGTATCCTGGCGGAGAGCGATGATACATATTACACGATCCACTCAAAGGCAGTGATCCTTGCTACTGGCGGCTTCGGCAACAATCAGGAAATGATCGTCAGATACCGCGAAGACCTTGAGGGAACGGTTACTACCAGCGCGCCAAGAATCATGGGTGACGGCATCGTTATGGCTCAGGCAGTCGGTGCTGACCTCGTCGATGTCGATCAGATCCAGCTTCATCCGACTGTAGAGCAGAAGACCAGCATGCTGATCACGGAGAGTGTCCGCGGCGGCAACCGTCTGGGCGGCAACGCGGTAGCGGATATCGTAGTCTTTGGAAGAATCTCAAGCGCAAGCGCCGTCGAATGGTGCAACGGATTGTCCGGCACGGAAGCTGCACCGGAGAAGGAAGCAGCTGAGGAACCTGCAGAGGAGGAAGCCCCTGCAGAGGAGGAAACTGTGCCTGATGCTGCCTGATCCTAATGTAAAGGATCAGCTTCAGGTTCAATAACCCGACAGTGCATGTTTCCGGCAGATGCCGGATCTTCACAGTAGTAATGAAATCCAGGGGGGAACATATCCCCCCTGTTTTTTGACGATAGGACTACAGGCAAAATACTCGGCAGTTATATGCTGCAGATACTGCCTGACAAAAGACTTGAGGCCACTATATGATTGCATCTTTACGAAAAGCGGATTTTCTGCTCTTTTTCTCTTTTTTGGCAATTGCGGCACTGATCGCAGCCGCGCCTCTGGTGAGGCCCTCCGGCGACGGACAGAAAGTGAGGGTCATTTATCGGGAAGAAGTGGTCGGTATTTATCCGCTCGAAAAAGATATTGATATTGAGGTCGAACGTGACGGACACTTAAATATCATATCCATACAGAACAAATCAGTTTACATGAAGTATTCAGACTGCAAAAATCAGATCTGCGTCAATACCGGGAAGATTTCCAGGGCAGGAGAGATTATTGTCTGTCTGCCAAACTATGTGATCGTAGAGATCATTGGCAACGGGGAAGGAGGTGGAGAGAATGAAGTCGTCGACGCCATCGCCAAATGAACAATCCGGTAGACAGCAATCTGTCACGAGAAGAGTGGCTCTGACAGGGCTTCTTGCAGCCCTCGCACTTATCTTTTCATATGTGGAAGTGCTTTTTCCCTTTAACGCAGGCGTTCCGGGCGTCAAACTCGGGCTTGCGAATCTTGTCCCGCTGGTCCTGCTGTATCGCATGGATGAGCGGTACGCGTTTGCCGTAAACCTGATCCGCGTGGCGCTTGCAGGCCTTCTTTTCAGCGGCCTGTTCGCAGCGCTCTATTCGCTTGCAGGAAGCTGCGTCAGTTTTATCATCATGCTTCTTTTGAAAAAGACAGACAAATTCTCAATCCTGGGAGTAAGTATGGCCGGGGGCGTCTTTCACAATCTGGGACAGCTCTGCGTGGCTATTTTTGCGATCTCCGGGCCGCAGCTCATCCATTATATGCCTGTCCTCATCCTCTCGGGAATGGCTGCCGGGATTATTGTTGGGATAGGAGCGTACATTCTCATCCAAAGGCTGCCTGCCAAACTGTTTATGTAGAACAAAAAAGGCTGCCTCGCCGGCAGCCTTTTTTCAGGTTTTAGATTTAATACAGAAAAGTCATGCTTTCTCAGCAGCTGCCTCAAGAGCAGCCTGTTTTCTCTTCTCAGCTTCCTTTGCCTCCATTCCGGCAACGCTCTTTTTGATCCTCTAGAGCTGCTCGGGCGTATGGATCAAGTCCTGAATAGCGCCTGTAGGACACTTCACTACGCACATACCGCATCTCTTACACTTTTCATGATCGATACTTGGGCCGGTTAACGGCGTCGCCGTCGACCGTCATGCGCTTTTTGATAAGCGGAACGCCATCCTTTAGATATTGCCCCAAAAAAGCGATAGAAGTCACGTTGGATACGATGCATCCAAGATCTGCGGGAAGTACGCCCGCATTGCAGGTCTTGCCTGTCACTTCGTAGATCAGGACACGTTCCGCACCTTTAGGGTAGCTCGCCTTCAGAGGGAAGGTGCGCATGTTCGCGATTCCCTGTCCGGCAAACAGTTTGTTGAAATTGTCGATGGCGTCCTGCTTATTATCTTCGATCCCGATATAGCACTCATCGAGCTCAAGATATTTCATGACGGAAACACTGTCTAAGCGCTTCCACCCCCGCAGAAAGGCCTAAGGAAGAGTGTTCGCACAAAATCCGCATTCTGCCGCTGAGAAGATGCCAGATCTTGGTGATCTGTATTATTCACGAATGATTCATACGGATAAAGAACATCTAAATTATTATTCACTAATTTTGATATTCTGTCTTTGGAAAACTATGAAGGAAAAAGCATTGTGACATTTTCTGTCATCAGTGACGAAAAAAGTGCGATTGTGAATAATTGTATATTTTGTGTATAAATTAACAAACCTTCGTCAAAGTGCCAAAATCCAATTGTCACATGGTTTGAAAAAGTGTATGATTAAACTGTAAATCAGGGAGGAAAGTAATGAAGGACTGGGTAAACATTTCACAGAGACTGATCATGCTTGGACAGCTCGGACTATCTCTTGTGATGCCTGTGCTGATCTGTATGGGCGCCTGTTACCTTCTTACTTCAAGAGTTGGGCTCGGACTTTGGATCTATTTTCCGGGCTTAGTTTTTGGCCTTGGCGCCTCTTTTATGACGGCTTACAAACTATGGATCAGAGTCATCGAGAGAGAGCGGAAGAAAGGCGAGGAGGAACCTCCTGCCTTTAACAGCCACAACTGATCTTCCATAGGCGGCTTAGGAATCCGGAGCCGCCCTGGCGATGGTCGGCGATTAGTAAGAGGAACTGAGATTGAAACTGCAGAAAGCGGTAAAGGAAGAGACGATATTTGTTGCGCTGGGATCACTGATCCTCAGCGTATTAATGGTGTGTGCATTTTTTGGCCTGAACAGAGTGTTTCCGGAGCAGGTCCCCATGGGAATTCCGGTCATTCTGGGAGCGGCCGGAGGCTGCGCGGTCGCGGTCGGGAATTTCTTCCTGATGGCGCTGACTGTGCAGAAAGTAGCCGGAATTGAGAACTATGACCAGGCATATCGATCAATGCAAGTGAGTTACAGATACAGAACATTTCTGCAGCTCATCTGGTGCGTCCTCTGTATGGTTCTTAAATTCATAAATCCTGTGGCCGGGATCCTGCCCCTTCTCTGGCCGAGCCTCCTGATCAAAGGCAAAGGGATCATCAATGGGGTTAAGAACTAAAGGAAGGAGGTGGATGTGTAGAGATGGAATTTGATATTTCCGGAGCTAGGATATTCTTTCGAATTCCAACGGGGATCCCTGTTCTCGGTGACATTCTTATCACGGAGACATGGGTAGTCAGCTGGATCGTAATGGCGATCATCACCGGTTTATGTATTTATCTGACGAGAGACCTTAAAGTTGAAAAGATCTCAAAGCGTCAGGCGATTGCGGAGATGATTGTGGATTCGGCAAATAATCTTGTCAGAAACAACACAGGCGGAACAAAATTTGACAGGCTTATACCTTTTGTGTCAGCACTGTTTGCCACAAGTGTCGTATCTAATCTGATCAGCCTGACCGGAATTTTCAGAAGCCCGACAGCAGATCTTTCAACGGAAGCAGGCTGGGCGGTAGTCGTTTTCATCATGATCACGATGGAAAAGATAAAGGCCGGCGGCATCTTGGGTTACATGAAGGGATTTACGGAACCGATCGCGGTTATGACCCCTTTCAACATCCTTTCAGAACTGGCTACGCCTGTCAGTATGGCATGCCGTCATTTCGGCAATATTCTGTCCGGTGTGGTCATCAACGGGCTGATCTACGCGGCGCTGGCTGTGGCGTCAGCTGCACTGCTGGGACTTATTCCCGGTGCTGTAGGCGATTTTCTGAGTCATATACCTATTCTTAGCGTAGGTATTCCCGCGATCCTGTCATTCTATTTTGACTGGTTCTCGGGCGTAATGCAGGCATTTATCTTTACAATGCTGACGATCATGTACATCGCTAACGCAGCGGAAGGATAATGGCGCACAAGGGGTGTCAGTGATCTGATCTCCCCGGATCTTTATTATTCGAACTCAACGCGCAATGAGGCGCGTCAGAGAATATACCAACCATTTACAGGAGGGAAATCATGGATTATACAATTCTCGCTAAAGGTATTGCACTTGCAGGATGCGCAATCGGTGCAGGATGTGCTCTGATCGCCGGTATCGGCCCTGGTATCGGTGAAGGCAACGCTGTTGCAAAGGCTCTTGAAGCTATCGGACGCCAGCCTGAGTGCAAGGGCGATGTTACCAGTACAATGCTGCTTGGCTGCGCGATCGCTGAGACAACCGGTATTTACGGTTTCGTTACAGGCCTTCTGCTGATCTTCGTTGCGCCCGGCATGTTCATGGGCTATCTGGGATAAATCCTGGCTGTTACTGAAGCAACTACCGTCCCTGATGGGACGCTGCAGCCACAAGGAGGCATAAATGAGTAGTGGTACACAGGAACTTGTGACGATCATCCCGTGGACCTTCATCGCACAGATCCTCAACCTGTTCATTCAGGTGTACCTGATCAAGCGTTTCCTTTTCAAACCCATTAATGAGGTCCTTGAAAAGAGAAGACAAATGGCTGATCAGGAGATCAAAGAGGCAAGAGAAGCTAAGGAAGCTGCGGACAGTCTTAAAGTACAGTACGAAGAGGGGCTGGCCGGTGCGAGAGCGGAAGCTGCACAGATCGTGCAGAGCGCCCAGAAGGAAGCTCAGATCAAAGCGGATGAGACCCTGAAGCAGGCCCAGGAGCACGCAGCAGGAATCCGCAGAAAAGCTGAGGCGGATATCGCACAGGAGAAGAAGAAAGCGATCAATGAAGTCAAGGATGAGATCGGCGGACTCGCGATGGATATCGCGGGTAAAGTCGTTGAAAAAGAGATCAACGAAGCCGATCACAAGAAGCTTATTGATGAGTTCATTAAAAATGTAGGAGAGGCATCATGACGACAGCGACGAGTCTGTACGGGCAGAGCCTGTACGACCTTGCTGCGGAGGAAGGTCTCTCCGAAGAGATTTTGAAGCAGATGGAAGCTGTGAATGTGATATTTAAGGAGAACCCCGATTATATCACGCTTCTCCTTGAACCCTCGATCCCCAGAAGAGAACGTCTGGGTCTTCTCGAAGAAGCGTTCAGGGATCAGCTGCATCCGTATCTGCAGAATTTCTTGATGATCCTGCTTGAGAACAATCTGCTCAGAGGATTCGGCTTATGCTGCCGCACATTCCGGGAATCTTACAACAAGGATCACGGTATTGAAGAGGCGACAGTGACCAGCGCGGTAGAACTGACAGACGCGCAGGTCGATTCACTAAGAGCCAAATTGGAACAGATCAGCGGAAAGAAAGTTATTCTCAGGCAGAAAGTCGACGGCAGTGTCCTCGGCGGTCTCAAAGTTGAGATCGGAGGCAGATTGCTGGACGGCACCGTCATGGGCAGGCTTGCCGACCTTCGCAAAAAGGTCAGTGAAACAGTATTGTAAAGGAATAAACTAATGGAATTAAAACCAGAGAAGATATCCCAGGTGATCCGCAGTCAGATTAAGAATTATCAGAATGCGATCATACAGAATGAGACCGGAACGGTCCTTACCGTCGGCGACGGTATCTCCAGGGTAAGCGGCCTGGTGAACTGCATGGCGGGTGAGCTTCTTGAGTTCGAGAACGGAACCTTCGGCATGGCGCAGAACCTTGAGGAAACAAGTGTCTCTGTCGTCCTTTTCGGCGAAGACAAGGGTATTAACGAAGGCCAGACAGTAAAGAGAACCGGCCGCGTCGTTTCCGTTCCCGTAGGAGAAGCAATGATCGGCCGTGTAGTAAACGCAATCGGACAGCCGATCGACGGTGCAGGCCCTATTGATACCACAGAGTTTCGTCCTGTGGAATCCCCTGCACACGGCATTATTGAAAGACAGCCCGTTAAAGAGCCCCTTCAGACAGGAATCAAGGCTATTGACTCCATGATCCCGATCGGAAGAGGACAGCGTGAGCTGATCATCGGTGACCGTCAGACAGGCAAGACCACGATCGCCATCGATACGATCCTGAACCAGAAGGGAAAGGACGTTATCTGTATTTATGTCGCGATCGGTCAGAAACGCTCCACGGTCACAGGCATCGTGAACGAGCTGCAGGAAGGCGGCGCAATGGATTACTCCATCGTCGTTGCGGCTACTGCTTCCGAGCCCTCACCGCTTCAGTACATTGCGCCTTATTCAGGATGCGCAATGGGCGAATATTTCATGAACAAGGGCAAACATGTGCTGATCATTTATGATGATCTTTCCAAGCACGCGGTGGCATACCGTGCCCTGTCCCTGCTGATCCGCCGTCCCCCGGGACGTGAGGCTTATCCCGGAGACGTATTCTATCTGCACTCAAGACTTCTTGAGAGAGCGGCGAAACTCTCTGAAGATCTGGGCGGCGGTTCCCTTACTGCGCTTCCGATCATCGAGACGCAGGCAGGTGACGTATCCGCTTATATTCCTACCAACGTCATCTCTATCACAGATGGCCAGATCTTCCTTGAGACGGAGCTTTTCCACTCCGGCATCATGCCTGCTGTCAACCCCGGTATCTCTGTATCCCGAGTCGGCGGCAATGCTCAGATCAAGGCCATGAAGAAAGTTGCCGGTACACTGAAGCTGATCTATTCGCAGTACCGTGAACTGCAGAGCTTTGCTCAGTTCGGATCGGATCTGGATGCCGACACCAAGGCTCGTCTTGCACAAGGCGAAAGAATCGTGGAAGTTCTCAAGCAGGATAAATCTCAGCCTGTTCCCGTAGAGAAGCAGGTCGCGATCCTTTACGCGGTCGTAAGAGGAATCCTCACGGATGTAGAGGTCGATGAGATCGCGGAATATGAGAAAGGCATGTACAGACGCCTGGATGAAGATCCGGACGGAGTGGCAGCTATGAGAAGGATCCGTGAGACCGGAGCACTGGACGAAGAAGCTGAAACAGCACTGAAGGCAGCCCTGACTGCTTATACGCAGGAGTTCATAAAGAAGAGAAACAGATAAAAAGAAACAGATAACGGAGGGATTTAAATATGGCAGCTACTAATATGAAAGCTGTAAAACTCCGGATCAAAAGCGTTCAGAACACTATGCAGATCACCAAGGCTATGCAGCTGGTGGCGGCATCCAAGCTTCGCAAAGCAAAGGACAAGGCAGATCAGAGTAAACCTTATTTCTCTATTATGAGGGAAACGCTCACTGATATTGCCTGCGGAAATACAGATTTCCAGTCTCCTTATACGAAGCAGGTGGCCAATGACAAATGGCTGTATATCGTGATCGCGGGTGACAGAGGACTTGCAGGCGGCTACAACTCCAATCTTTTCAAGTTTATGGAGAGCGAAACGAAGGGCCGGGACTATATGGTCCTGCCCATAGGTAAAAAATCTGTCGAGTATTTCCGCCATCACGGCGTGGAACTTTTCACCGAGGCATACTCAGAAGTCGCAAAGATCAGTGTTTCCGACTGCTTCGGTATCGCCAAACTAATCTGTGACGCTTATTCCAAAGGAAAATTCGGACACGTTCTTCTGTGCTATACGGACTTCGTTTCCATGATGACGCAGACTCCCAGATCGACGTCGCTCCTGCCGCTCTCTGATTTCGAAGAAGAGGCAGCTGACGACCAGAAGAAAAAGGAGCCGGTGCGCGATCTGATTCTTTATGAACCGGACAGTGAAACTGTCTTTAACGCGATCGTACCTGAATATCTTGCTGGTCTTTTGTACACCAGTATTAATGTATCGGTGGCAAGTGAGCTGGCTGCGAGACGTACCGCGATGGAAGCGGCAACGGACAATGCCGGTGAGATGATCGAGAAACTCAGCCTGTACTACAACAGAGCGAGACAGGCGAGCATCACGCAGGAGATCACGGAGATCGTTGCTGGCGCAGAAGGGAATTGATACTAAAGGAGTAGATATACATGAGTGAGAAACATACGGGAAAGATCATACAGGTCACAGGCCCGGTTCTTGATATTCGATTCGGGGAGGGCGAACTGCCCGAACTGCTCAACGCGATCGAGATATCAGTGGGTGGCCGCAAGCTGATCGCCGAAGTTGCTCAGCAGATCGGTGATGACGTCGTCAGATGCGTTGCCATGAGTTCCACTGACGGACTGGTCCGCGGAACAGATGCTGTTGATCTTGGCGGCCCCATCACTGTTCCGGTCGGCGAGGAGTGCCTCGGACGAATTTTCAACCTGCTTGGAGAGCCGGTAGACAATCAGCCCGCTCCGGTTGTCAAGGAGCGCTGGCCGATCCACCGTCCCGCGCCTACTTTTGAGGAACAGACACCTGCAACGGAGATCTTTGAGACCGGTATTAAAGTTGTAGATCTGATCTGCCCCTATGCAAAGGGCGGTAAGATCGGTCTTTTCGGCGGTGCAGGCGTAGGCAAGACAGTTCTGATCATGGAGCTGATCAACAACGTTGCAAAAGCCCACGGCGGTATTTCCGTCTTTACGGGCGTAGGAGAGAGAACCCGTGAAGGAAATGACCTTTACGGAGAAATGAAAGAGAGCGGAGTTCTTGGCAAGACCGCACTGGTCTATGGACAGATGAATGAACCTCCGGGAGCAAGAATGAGAGTAGGACTTTCCGGTTTGACCATGGCGGAATACTTCCGTGATGTCAAAAATCAGGACGTGCTGCTGTTCATCGACAATATTTTCCGTTTTACCCAGGCCGGTTCCGAGGTTTCGGCGCTGCTTGGCCGTATGCCTTCAGCAGTAGGTTATCAGCCTACGCTGGCAACGGAAATGGGTGCACTGCAGGAGAGGATCACATCCACCAAGCGCGGCTCCATTACATCTGTTCAGGCTGTATACGTCCCTGCGGACGACCTGACAGACCCCGCACCTGCGACAACCTTCACACACCTGGATGCCACCACGGTTCTTTCCCGTGACATTGCATCCCAGGGTATTTATCCCGCGGTGGATCCCCTTGATTCCACCAGCCGTATCCTTTCACCCGAAGTTGTAGGGCAGGAGCACTATGAAGTCGCGAGAGGCGTACAGCAGGTTCTTCAGCGCTACAAAGAACTGCAGGATATCATCGCCATCATGGGTATGGACGAACTGTCTGACCAGGATAAGCTCAGCGTCTACAGAGCAAGAAAGATTCAGAACTTCCTGTCTCAGAGTTTTTCCGTCGCTGAACAGTTTACCGGTATGCCCGGCAAATACGTACCGCTTAAGGAGACACTTCGCGGCTTCCGCATGATCCTTAACGGCGAGTGCGATGATCTGCCTGAGAGTGCTTTCCTGTTCGCAGGTACCATCGACGATGTATTTGAGAAGGCCAAATAAAGATTACAATCGCAAATGAAGGGAGGAAGACGCTATGGCAACCTTCCGGTTACAGGTCGTCTCCATGGATGGCCTTGAATATGACGGAGAGGTGCAGCGGGTCAAACTGCGCACCATACACGGTGATCTTGCCATTCTCGCCAGGCATATGAATTATGTGACTGCCATCGGAATGGGCACTGCGACGGTAGTGATGGAAGATGGAACCGAGCGAAAAGCCGCTTGTATCGGCGGAATGCTTTCGATGATGAACAATCATTGCCGTATCATTCCCACGACCTGGGAATGGGGCGAAGATATTGATGTCGCGAGAGCAATGGAAGCTAAGAAGAGAGCGGAAGAGAAACTTGCGCATGATAACCTGGATGAGATTTCCAGAGTCAAAGCGGAAGCCAGGCTGTACAGAGCGCTGGTCAGGATCAACAGTGCAAAGCATTAACCGGTGTATAAAATGAAAAGAGATCGGACGGATGTCCGATCTCTTTTTTTGCTTTTATGCGATCATTTGATCAGGGAGTGCCACTCCTGCAGTGAGCGGATCTCGCTGTCGCCGTGCTTCTTGACATAGCGGATTCCCTCAGCTGCTGCGCGGGCCGCATCGATCGTGGTGATGTAAGGAACGCGGGCCTTGATGGCGTTCTTTCTAAGATAGCTGTCGTCGTGAATGCTGTCTTTGCCGACAGGAGAGTTGACGATGAGCTGGATCTTTCCGTTAGTGATCAGGTCAAGGATATTGGGACGTCCCTCGTAGAGCTTCTTGACCCGCTCAGCGGGGATGCCTGCTTCCTGGATCAGATCGCATGTGCCTCCCGTAGCCAGGATCTTGAAGCCGCATTCACTGAAGATCGAAGCAACTTCCGCCACTTCAGGCTTATCCTTTTTGTTGACGGAGATCAGGACCGTTCCCTCAGTAGGAAGCGTCGCATTGGCAGCCTCCTGTGCTTTGAAGTAAGCTTCACCTGTCTTGTCCGCAATGCCAAGAACTTCGCCTGTAGAGCGCATCTCGGGTCCGAGTACCGGATCGACTTCCTGGAACATATTGAAGGGGAAGACTGCTTCCTTAACGCCGTAGTAAGGGATTGTACGTTCTCCGAGTGCGCGCACGGGAGAGGGTCTGCCGGTGATCTCGGAGGTAATGATCTCGGTTGCAAGAGGAACCATACGGATTCCGCAGACCTTGGATACCAGCGGAACGGTTCGGGATGCTCTGGGATTGGCTTCCAGAACGTATACCTTTCCGTTTTCAATAGCATACTGCATGTTCATGAGGCCGACGACATGCATTTCCTCCGCGATCTTGCGGGTGTACTCTTTAATGGTCTCCAGATTGTCCTGCGGGATATGTCTGGAAGGAATGATGCATGCGGAGTCGCCGGAGTGAATGCCTGCGAGCTCAATGTGCTCCATGACGGCGGGAACATAGGCGTGCTCACCGTCGCTGATCGCGTCTGCCTCGCACTCCATAGCGTGGTTGAGGAATCTGTCGATCAGGATCGGACGGTCCGGTGTAACGCCGACAGCCGCAAGCATATAGTCTTTCATGGAATCGTCATCATAGACGACTTCCATGCCGCGTCCGCCGAGGACGTAAGAAGGACGGACCATTACGGGATAGCCGATCGAATTGGCAATTTCTGTTGCTTCTTCAACTGTTGTGGCCATTCCTGACTCAGGCATGGGAATGCCGAGTTTGTCCATCATCGCGCGGAAGTGATCGCGGTCCTCCGCGAGGTCGATAACTTCGGGCTGTGTGCCGAGAATACGGACGCCGTTGGCCTTGAGGTCTGCCGCAAGGTTCAGAGGTGTCTGGCCGCCGAACTGGGCGATGACGCCGACAGGCTTCTCTTTATTGTAGATCGAGAGAACGTCTTCGAGGGTCAGGGGCTCAAAATAGAGTTTGTCCGATGTATCGTAATCCGTCGAGACGGTCTCGGGATTGCAGTTGACGATGATCGTCTCGAATCCGAGGCTGTGAAGCGACTTGGCCGCATGTACGCAGCAGTAATCGAATTCGATACCCTGGCCGATCCTGTTGGGGCCTCCGCCGAGGATCATGATCTTCGGACGGTCGGTAGAGACCGGATCATTGTCCGGCGCATTATAAGTAGAGTAGTAGTAAGCGCTGTCCTCGGTGCCGCTGACGTGAACGGCATCCCAGGTCTCGACGACTCCGAGCTCCTCTCGCTTCGTGCGGATCTCTTCTTCGGAGATTCCGAGGATCTGGCTGAGGTATTTGTCTGAGAAACCGTTCTTCTTGGCCTGTATGAGAGCTTCTGCGGTGAGAGGTGAGTGAAGCAGCGCTTCCTCTTCTTCCACGAGCTCTTTCATCTGATTGACGAAGTAGTGCTTGACACTTGTCAGGGCGAAGATCTCATCGGCAGTGGCGCCCTTGCGCAGAGCTTCATACATGATAAAATAGCGTTCGCTGTTAGGGATAACGAGGAGTTTCAGGAGCTTCTCTTTGCTGAGTTCATTGTAGTTTTTGACAAAGCCCAGGCCGTAGCGGTCTTTCTCGAGAGAACGGATCGCCTTCTGGAAGGCCTCCTTGTAGTTTTTGCCAATACTCATGACTTCGCCGACAGCACGCATCTGTGTTCCGAGATGGTCGTTGACGCCCTTGAACTTTTCAAATGCCCAGCGCGCGAATTTAACTACGACATAGTCTCCGTCGGGAACATATTTATCCAGGGTACCGTACTTACCGCAGGGAAGTTCGCTGAGAGTAAGACCTGTCGCGAGCTTAGCGGAGACCAGGGCGATCGGAAAGCCGGTCGCTTTGGAAGCGAGAGCGGAAGAGCGGGATGTCCTGGGGTTGATCTCAATAACGACGACGCGGCCCGTCTTGGGGTCGTGGGCAAACTGAACATTTGTACCTCCGATGACGCCGATGTGTTCTACGATCTTGTAGGACTGCTCCTGAAGCTTTTTCTGCAGATCCTCATCGATCGTGAGCATGGGAGCAGTGCAGAAAGAGTCACCGGTGTGAACGCCGACCGGGTCGACATTCTCGATAAAGCATACGGTGATCATGTTGTTGTCCTTGTCGCGGACGACTTCCAACTCAAGCTCTTCCCAGCCAAGGATAGACTCCTCGACGAGAACCTGGTGGATCAGACTGGCCTGAAGGCCGCGGGCGCACACTGTCCGAAGTTCATCTTTATTATATACAAGGCCGCCGCCGGCGCCTCCCATCGTATACGCGGGGCGAAGGACTACAGGATAACCCAGCTCATCGGCAATCCCAAGCGCTTCCTCCACTGAGTAAGCGACTTCGCTTCTGGCCATTTCAATCCCGAGACTGTTCATCGTCTCTTTAAACTCGATCCTGTCTTCACCGCGCTCAATAGCATCGACCTGAACGCCGATGACTTTAACGCCATATTTGTCAAGAATTCCTTCTTTATAAAGTTCTGAACATAAATTGAGGCCGGACTGACCTCCGAGATTGGGAAGAAGAGCGTCGGGACGTTCTTTCGCAATGATCTGCTCCATACGTCTGACGTTAAGAGGTTCGATATAAGTAATATCAGCCATCTCCGGATCTGTCATGATAGTAGCCGGATTGGAGTTGACGAGTACGATCTCATATCCGAGGCTTCGGAGTGCTTTACAGGCCTGAGTGCCGGAATAGTCAAATTCACACGCCTGCCCGATGACGATGGGACCTGAACCGATGATCAAAATTTTATGAATATCAGTGCGTTGTGCCATAAGTCCTCTCTTTCTTTAGTTTTGCTAAACCCTTAATCTCATAAATTGTAATTGAATGACAAAAGAATTTCCACTACTAATTTGGTTAATATTTGTAAAAATTTAATTAAATCAATGACATAATGAGGAAATAATATTTACAAAAGTATTACAAAATAGTAAAATAATTAAGTATAAAAGGACTATTGCATTCTCAAAAACATATTCTTTTGTTTATAAAGGGATTCGGAAAATGAATACAATAAAAAGGATCATATGGATTTCCTCTGTTATTCTGATCCTTGTATCGTCAGCGGGGCGGGGGGCTCACGCGGCAGAAGCGGCAGATAAGGTACCGCAGACAACACAGATGGAAGCGGGCTCTCTGCTCGTAGAGGCGGAATCCGCCGGCAGCTTCAGATATGAGGAAGAGGAAGGAAAACTTTACATTTACGGGGGAACAGTCTGTATAAAGCTAAATCCTGCCGTCGATTACTCCAGGGACAAAATAGAAGTCTCCGGATACGCGACTCTTGTGCTTAACGGAGTGAGGATCATAGCGGAAAACGGACCTGCTCTCAGGGTGATCCCGGGAGCAGACGCAGAAATACGTCTTGCAGAGGTAGAAAAGACTGAAGAAGGCGATGCGCCGGTCATGGAGAATTTCCTCCAGGGCGCGGAAGGATATGCGGGTATCGAAGCGGGTACTCTTCCCGGAGGGGAGGAAGGACACCTGCTGGAAGCAAATCTTCGCATAAAAGGAAAAGGATATCTAGCGGCGATCGGAGGAGACGGAGCCGCGGCAATAGGAGCAAGCCGGGGGCAGTATGCCTGCGGTCTTATTTCAATAGAAGAAGGGAATATCACCGCTATCGCCGGGAAAAACGCTGACGCGATAGGATGCGGCGCGGAGAGCAATGCGCTTCCCGCCAGAGCTCCGTTAATCTCTGATAAGACAATTTCACTGCTGGCTCTCTGCGACGGAACCGGTCACGCGATCTCAGATGCGATGCCAAATGGAGACGGGGAGAAGGCAGACACGTTTTCGGAGGGATTTGCGCCCGCGTCGATCCTGACTGCGGTATTTGCCGGATCCGGGGAAGAGAACCTGACAGATTATTCTGATATTAGAATACGGGATACTCAGGGAAACAGAGAGATCAGTTTCAGCATGCCGGAAGGGTACAGAGAATTTGCCGTAAAAACAGACGCAAATTGTGAATATATGATAGAACAGGGCGGCCGTATTTTCGCGGGTTCTAAGGAGGACTCTGAAGAGACCGATGAGGACGCGGTATTATTCAGGGGAACGACAGATTACACTGAGGAAACTCTTTATCTGACGCCGCTTTCCCAAAACCCTGCGATTGATATCGACGTAACAGGTTTATGGGAAGACGATGATGATAATGACGGCACAAGGCCCGAAAGCGTAAATGTCACTCTGTACGCGAACGGAAAAGAAACCGGCAGGACGATCACACTCAGTGAAGAGAACGACTGGAGCGGAACATTTGAGGAACTGGCAGTCTATTCGGACTGTGTCAGACAGTCCTATTCAGTCGTGGAAGAGAGGCTTGAAGGATATACAGGGCTGATCAGCGGCTCCGATCTGGACGGCTATACGATCACCAACAGTCACGAACCTCTGCCGGAAGGAAGAAGCGGCGAAGAAGAAATTTCACAAAGAAGCCGGGGAACCATCGAAGAGGGGAAAATCGTCGCTACAGTTCTGACAACGAAAGTCTCCAGGTCCATGCCTGCGAGGACAAGCACTACGATCAAAAAAACTCACTCCGCAAAGACTGCGGATTCTTCTAATACGCTTCTTTGGGGAGGGATGCTTCTTATGGCTGTGATCGCGCTGTTTATCTGGATGCGGTTTGAACAGAGTAAAGAGTAATATAAAAATGATAGAAAGATTTAATACAATATTAAGAAAAAAACCTTCAGGTCTGTTTGACTTGAAGGTCTTTATAATGTAAAACATGGAGAGTGTAGGGGGAAGTACCGGAAAATAACGGTATGGAGGAAAGATTATGATCAATGAATGGATTGAAAAGATACGCTATTTTGCCCCTGAACTCTTTTCGGAAGAGGACAGGCTCATATTCCTTATAGTGATGACAATGATCGTCATTCTGCCCGTGCTTTTGTGCTTTTTAAGACGCAAACCGCTGGTCAGGGGCACCGCGCTCATTATTTTTGCTGTTTATATCCTTGGCAATCTGAGTTTCACTCTGCTTGGCCGGGAAGGCCGCGGATCAACGACACTGCCGGCTTTCGGCAACTACAGACAGGCCTTTAACCTGGACCTCGGCCTCAAGGAAACATTCAGGATGCTGCCGGAGGGACTCGGAGAAACTTTGCAGTATGTTCACATCGGGAGCCGCAATGCGGCAAGAGAAGTGTTTCTTAATATTCTTCTCTATATCCCCATGGGGTATCTTCTGCCTTTTATAATAAAGCCGATGAGATACAGCATTATTGCATGCACCGCCGCGGGCTTTATATGCAGCGTCGCGACAGAGTACGCACAGTTAAACTACGGACTTGGATATTTTCAACTGGATGATATCATAAACAACACGCTGGGTTGTCTGATCGGGGCAATACTGGGATGCACGCTTGCAAGACTATGGCGTACAAAATGATCCCCCAAAATGCATATATGGGAAACATTTGCACATTTCACAAAAAATCATGTTGCATCAAGCCTGTTTGTGGTAAAATATTACCAAGTAAATGGTAATTTGCCAAAAAAAACAGGAGGTAGTGATATGGCAGATATTTATGCAAACATGGGTAAGAACCTGATCGGGACCAAGACATTTGACAATCTGATGGAAGCGTTCGCCGGCGAGTCCAAGGCGCGCAATAAGTACACTTATTTTGCTTCCAAGGCAAGGAAAGACGGATACGTTCAGATTGCCAAGATCTTTGAAGAGACAGCAGCAAATGAGAAGGAACACGCCAAGATCTGGTATAAGATCCTTGAAGGCGTACACAGCACCAAAGATAATCTTGAGATCGCTGCAGAAGGTGAGCAGTACGAGTGGCAGGAGATGTATCCCGAATTTGCCAAGACAGCGAGAGAAGAGGGATTTGCGGATATCGCGAATCTTTTCGAGATGGTTGCGGCTATCGAGAAAGAGCATGAAGCGAGATATCGCAAACTGATCGCGAACATTGAAGGCGGACTTGTATTCTCCAGAGACGGAGACCGTGTATGGGAATGCGGCAACTGCGGACACATTGTGATCGGTCCGGCAGCTCCTGACGTATGTCCTGTATGTGACCATCCTCAGGCGTATTTTGAACTGCGCGCTGATAACTATTGAGACTAATGGATGCACTGATGCGTCACCGGCAGGGATGACGCACAGCGTATATCGCAATGACGGGGGATTGTTCGCAAGGATGATCCTCCTTATCAATTGAAACAGAATCACATCTGGCCGGAGATAAATTCCGGCTGACCTGAATGAGGCAAATAGCTTACGGAGGCGGGCAGATGGAGAGACGCGAGTACGTTATTTACAGCAGCCACCTTAAAAAAGATATGCATATCATTCAATATGGGCATTCAGGGCTGCCTATTATCGGATTTCCCACACAATGCGCCCCATGTACCAATTATGAGGACTTTGGAGCAACGCGCGTCCTCGAGCCATACTTTGAAGAAGGGCAGATGCAGCTTTTCTGCGTAGAAACGGTTGACGGGGAGAGCTGGTGCTGTAAGGACGGCATTAATACATGGAGAAGCGCGAGACAGGAGAGCTATCACCGCTTCATTGTGGATGAGGTCATTCCTTTTATTCAGAAGTTTTATACGCAAGGAATGCGTCCTTTTGTAATTGGCGTCGATTTGGGCGCGACACAGGCCGCGATCACCTTCTTCAGAAGACCGGAGCTGTTCTGCGGAAGAGGAGCATGGGAGGACGAGTGTTACAGGACTCTCAGATACCTTGACAAAATATTGCACAAAAAGAGGATCAGCGCCATGATCGATTACTGGGGAGAGGATGTCAGCCATGACTGGCCCTGGTGGAGACACCAGCTTGAATACTTTATCCCTATCGTGATCAGGGAACAGTCGCTTGTCACCTTACGGTGAAAGGAAAGGATTCAGTATTTTGGCTGATGTGATAATGGAGTGCAATTGACGAAAACGTAAATGGCAAGTATACTGCATATTGTGGATCCAAAGGGCTGTGAAGTGATTTCACAGCCCTTTTTCAGGATCAGGCCTTAATTGCCGTAAAGCCGGCAGGCCGGAAATAACTGTTGTTAGAAAGGAACTAAATCTATGAAAAGACAGTGCGGTATTTTAATGCCCGTATTCTCACTTCCCTCCCGTTTCGGAATCGGATGCTTCGACAGAGAGGCGTATGCGTTTATCGATTTTCTCAAGGCTTCAGGACAGAGCATGTGGCAGGTTCTGCCTTTCTGCCAGACCGGATTTGGCGACAGCCCTTACCAGTCGGTGTCTTCCTTCGCGGGAAACCCGTATTTTATCGATCTTGAGCAGCTGATCGGCGACGGCCTTCTCTCATGGAAGGAGTGCGAGTCCGTGTGGTTCGGATCGGATCAGGAGAAAGTTGATTACGGCGCAATGTATGAAAACCGCTATCCTCTGCTCAGAAAGGCCTACGAGAGGTTTAAGGAGAGTATCAGCGGAAGACTGCATAACGGCGCTTCCTCCCAGGTGAAGGAATACAGAGCGTTCCTTAAAAAGGAGGCGTACTGGCTGGAAGATTACGCACTGTACATGTCTATCAAGCAGAGAGAACAGGGTAAGAGCTGGCAGAATTGGGAAGAGGGTCTTAAGATGAGAGACCCGGAAGCCCTCAAAAAAGCCAGAATTGAACTGGAGAATGAGATAGGATTCTACTTTTTCCAGCAGTACGAGTTTGAGAGGCACTGGGAAAAACTGCATGCATACGCGAAAAAGCAGGGGATCAGCATCATAGGCGACATTCCTTTCTATGTGGCAATGGACAGCGCGGCTTCATGGGCGCACAAGGAGATCTTCCACATGGATAAGGAGGGAAATCCTATCGATGTCGCGGGATGCGCGCCGGATGCTTTCTCCAAGACAGGACAGCTGTGGGGAAATCCGCTCTATGACTGGAAAGCACTTAAGAAGAACGGCTATCAGTGGTGGATCAACCGGATCGCCCGCAATATGGAATTCTATGATGTTCTCCGCATTGATCACTTCAACGGATTTGCCGAGTACTACGCAGTACCCTATGGAGATAAGACAGCGGAGAAAGGAAAGGTCTGCAAAGGACCGGGAATGGATTTCTTCAAGAACCTTAAAAACGCGCTGGGTGATGTTCCGATCATTGCGGAGGATCTGGGAACACTTACTCCTGTGACTGAGAAACTGCTTGAAGACGCGGGATATCCCGGTATGAAGGTCCTGCAGTACGCTTTTGACTGGACCGAGTACAGCTATTATCTCCCTTACAATCACATTAAGAACTGCGTTGTCTACACAGGAACCCATGACAATACGACAACCAGGGCCTGGATCGAGGAGATCAGCGATCATGACAGGGACCTCGCAAGAAGATATATCCACTCCGAGAATACTGATTACGGCACTTTCGTCTGGGATATGATCAGGGAAGCCTATCGCAGCGTAGCAGATCTATGCATTATTCCGATGCAGGACTATCTGGTCAAAGGGAAAGAAGCAAGGATCAATCATCCGGGAACTCTTGGAGAAAACTGGCAGTGGAGACTGCAGCCCAATTTCCTTTCCAGGGAACTGAGTGAGAGTATTTACAAACTTGCCAAGCTTTACGGGCGCATTCCCAAAAAAGATGACAAAGAAAACGGAAAAGAGAAATGATCATTAAGTTTAAGCCGTTTCTTCCGTGTTTTACATTGAAATACTATTGTAAAGAGTGATACTATATTTTTGTAATAATTATTAATTCCGGAGGAAGTAATGGCAACGCGGAAACGAAAAAAGAAGAAGACAAGTATTGTCGCCATCGTTCTGAAAACCATCTTACTGCTTATGCTCGTATGCATTCTGGCAGTCCTGGGCATTTTCTATTTTGGCGGTTATTACAGCAAAGTGAGAGCGATGAAGGAGGAAGCTGACGCCTTTGTCAGTGAATCCACAAAGGAGACCTTCGTGCCCACGCAGACCGGAGAGATCTATGATTCTGAAGGAAATCTGATCTCCGAGACGCACCCCGAGAAGGATTCCAATTATCTGACATCTGCTGAGATCCCTGATCTTTTCAGAAAGGCAATGATCAGCATTGAGGATAAGAATTTCTACAAGCACGGCGGCGTGGATTATAAAGCGATCGTCCGCGCGGCGAAGGAATTCGCGGTGAACAGGCAGATCACCCAGGGCGGCAGCACGATCACGATGCAGCTTGCCAGAGGAATATTCCTCAACAACGGCAGATCCTGGGAGAGAAAGGTCGAGGAGATCTTCATTGCCTGGGACCTTGAGAAGAAGTACAGCAAGGACCAGCTCCTTGAATTCTATCTCAACAATGTGTATTTTATGAACGGCTATTACGGCATAGCGTCCGCATGCGAGGGATATTTCAACAAGACTCCTGACCAGCTTGACCTGTCTCAGGTTGCCTTTTTGTGCGCGATTCCCAACAGCCCTACTTACTATGATCCGCTCACACACCCCGATCACACGATCGAAAGAAGGAATCTCATCATCAGGAATATGCTTGACGACGGGGTGATCTCTCAGGGAGAGTACGACCAGGCTGTCAGTGAGGAGATCGTGCTGGATCTGTCAGCGCAGGACGAGTCGATCCGCAACGAGAACACATATGTGCTTACTTATACTTATAAGTGCGCTACGGAAGTCCTGATGCAGATCGAGGACCCCGATTTTTCATTCCGCTATGACTTTGCCAGCGACCAGGAACGCGCGGCTTATGACAAAATATACAACGAGCTCTATGATTCATGCCTGGCGAAACTGTTCAAGGGCGGCTACAAGGTATACACAACCTTTGACCTGGAAAAACAGCAGATGCTTCAGGACTGTGTGGACGAGGAACTCGCCGGTTTTGAGGATACGGCAGATGACGGGAAGTATAAGATGCAGGGAGCTGCTGTATGTATTGATAACAGCACCGGGCAGGTCATCGCAATGGTCGGCGGAAGATCTCAGGAGATCGACTCCGCTCTGACATTAAACCGTGCTTTCCAGAGCAACAGACAGCCAGGAAGTTCGATCAAACCGCTGGTGGTCTATACGCCCGCTTTCGAGAAGGACTATTATCCCGGAACATATGTGGAAGACGAGGAGATTGAGGACGGTCCCAAGAATGCCGGCGGCTCTTATATGGGCGAACTGGAACTTAGCGAAGCGGTCCAAAGATCCCTCAATACGGTCGCATGGCAGGTTTACCAGGATGTAACTCCCAAATACGGACTCTCCAAACTGAAGGCAATGCACTTTTCGACTATCGTCGATTCCGACAATGTGCTCGCAACGGCGCTCGGCGGCTTTACATACGGCGTTAAGCCTGTAGAAATGGCTTCAGGATACTGTACGATTTTTAATGACGGCAAATTCCGTATTCCTACCTGCATCAGCAGGATTGACGACTACAAAGGAAATACGATCTATACCTACGACGGCACGTCCTCCAAGGTTTATGACATTAACGCCGCCAGAGAAATGGTCAGTGTGCTTAAAGGCGTTTTTGAAGAAGGCTGGGGAACAGGCCGGGGACTGGCGCTGAACAACCGGATGCCCTGCGCCGGAAAGACAGGTACGACGGATGAGGCCAAAGACGGCTGGTTCTGCGGATTCACTCATTATTATACAACTTCGGTATGGGTTGGATGCGATACTCCCGAGAGCGTGAGAAATCTTCAGGGTGCCACATGGCCCGGCAGGATCTGGAAGAATTATATGAATCTGATCCATGAAGGCCTTGAACCCGTGGACTTTAAGGATTATGACCACGCAAAAGAGGACAGGGCGCTGAAGGACCAGGAATCCCATGACGATGACTGGTACGATGACAGGCCGGAGAACGCTGCGACGAAAAAGACCGAGACCAAGAAGGAGACTACACCTGCTGCCACAACTACGAAGACCTCAAATCCCGAGCCCGCTCCGCAGAATACCAATGATAATAGTGGAAATACCGGCGGCAATTCCGGATCGGGAAGCAGCACAGGCGGAAGCGGAACATCCGAAGGTGCCGATACTACCGGAGATGTAACGCCCACCGGCGGCGACAACACCGGAGGCGACAATACCGGCGGTACACCCACCGGAGGCGACAATACCGGCGGTACGCCCACCGGCGGCGACAATACCGGCGGCGACAATACAGGAGGCGACAATACCGGCGGCGATAATACCGGCGGTGATAATACAGGAGGCGGAAACGAAGCAGGCGGAAATGAAGGCGGCTCAGAAGGAACAGGTGAACCTACAGCCCAGAACACTCCCGATGCTCCGGAACAGCCTCAGGGATGACTGCTGATCTCAGTATAAAAATTGGTGCTTCATACAAACGCTCCGGACTAAGAGTCCGGAGCGTTTTCTATCTTGGTGGAAGATTTTAGACAGTGTTTCTGCTATAATTAAATGATAACATGAGGATACTGTTGATTCTTGTTTAGATACCGGGGCTTTCATTTATGAGTAAACCTTTTATCCTGTTTGAGGATGTCGAGAAGATCTATCGCATGGGCGAAGTGGAGATAAGGGCTGTAAACGGCGCTGACTTTACAATTGACAAAGGAGAGTTTACGGTGATCGTTGGACCAAGCGGGGCAGGAAAGACTACGATCCTGAATATGCTTGGCGGAATGGACAGCTGTACAAGCGGAAGGATCATCGTCGATGACCGGGAAGTGAGTAAAAGCAGTTCAAGGCAGCTGACAGAGTACAGAAGATATGATATCGGATTTGTCTTTCAGTTCTATAACCTGGTTCAGAATCTGACGGCCCTCGAGAACGTGGAACTGGCCTCCCAGATCTGCCGCAATCCTCTGGACGCGCGGACCGTGATGCAGGAGGTGGGGCTCTTAGAGAGAATGAACAACTTCCCTTCACAGCTCTCAGGAGGAGAACAGCAGCGAGTGGCCATCGCCAGAGCGCTGGCCAAGAACCCCAAACTTCTTCTCTGCGACGAGCCTACCGGAGCTCTGGACTATGTTACGGGCAAACAGATCCTGGCTCTTCTGCAGAAGACCTGCCGGGACAGAAAAATGACAGTCATAGTGATCACACATAACCTCGCGCTGACACCTATGGCCGATAAAGTGATCTAT
>Ga0256407_10004043_pt1 | contig 25027 bp, 23 predicted proteins | sample RumenRJG_04DNA_FD_193489 | JGI IMG/M metagenome (GOLD analysis project Ga0256407, IMG submission 193489) | Bovine rumen microbial communities from Lethbridge, Alberta, Canada - RJG_04 | ecosystem: Host-associated > Mammals > Digestive system > Stomach > Rumen | place: Canada: Alberta... | reverse complement strand
AAATCTCTTTAATGATCTCGTATGCGGATTCATGATTTTTATAATAATCCAATTGGGATACCAAATAATCCCTATCCAAATCTGGATTTCCGCTTAAATTCCTCTTAATTTGGTTAATAATCTCTTCAGTCATTTAAATCATCACAAAGAAACAGTAAAGTTTTCTACTAATTTTTTTATTGATAATCCTATTTAAATGATATTATAAGATGAAAAAAAGAAAAAATGAATGTGCACAATTTCACATAAAATAAAAATTAAAAAATAAAAATAAATGGATAAAAATTATCAAAAAATAGCAAATAGTAAAAATTAGTATTGGAAAATAAATTCAATTATTCCAATAAATCCAGGAACTTTTTACGTGCCTGACCAATAGTTAAGGGATAATCTCCACCGAAATCAATATTATCCTCTTTTTCTAAGATTTCAGCAAGATGCGCCATTCTTGGAAGACGTAAATCTGCAGCTCTGATTGTATCCACATCAGAAAATACATCATTAGGTTTTCCCTCAGCAATGATTTCCCCATCACTTATCAAATGAATCTCACTGGAATAGACAGGAACCAAATCCACATCATGAGTGGAGATGACAATAGTCATTCCTTCCTTATTCAATTCATACAATAATTTAAGAATATGTGAAGCTCCTTTCGGATCCAAACCGGAGGTAGGTTCATCGAGAATCATCAGTTCTGGTTTCATAGCCAAAATACCTGCAATAGCTACCCTTTTCTTTTGTCCACCGCTTAAGTGGTGAGGGGATTTCTTTTCAAATCCGGCCATTCCAACCTTTTCAAGGGAATCCTTAACCATTTGTTCAACCTCTTCAATTGGAAGTCCTAAATTCATTGGCCCAAAAGCCACATCCTCTTCTACAGTTGGAGCAAACAATTGATTATCAGGGTTTTGAAATACGATTCCTATCTTTTGACGGGCTTTAAAAAGGCTTTCCTTATCATATTCCAACTTCTCACCATCGATAAAAACTTCACCGGATTTTGGAATATGAATACCATTGAAATGTAAGAATAGAGTTGATTTTCCTGCTCCATTTCTTCCTAAAAGAGCTACCATTTCTCCTTTATTAACCTTAAAATTAATGTTGTTCAATGCCCTTGTCCCATCCGGATATTCATAAACTATATTTCTTGCCTCTAAAATACTAAAACCTCCAACTGATTATTTATTATATAAATAAGAGTATATAAATGTTTAAAAAGTAATAAAAAACCCTATAAAATCTTAAAAAAAGTAATACTTTTAAATAAATCAGATTTGAAAAAATATCAAGCATGTAATAAAAAATAGATAAAATAGAAAAAGAAAATGAAAAATATGTTTTGAAAATCAGTCTAATTGATTCTTGATGATATAATCTAAAAGCAATTTCATGGAAAGGCATTCATCATTATTCAATTGATTTTCCAAAATTGAATTGGAAGCTTTTAAAACTGTTTTCTTGCTTAACAAGCCATATCTATACTGATCTAAAAGATGAATGATAAGTGAAACATATGAAACCAATTCTGGATTTTTAGAAATGCCGATTAATGAAAGAATGAATTCCCTTTTATCATTTTCATCTTCCATTCTCACATGTTTTGGCAAATAATTATTATAAAAATCATCTAAATTGTATTGGAACCTATCCAATCTAACCAATGCATTCAATTGATAAGTTGGAGTCAACCATTGCAATTTTGCTAAAGCGTCTTTAATTGAATCAATGACCACTTTTCCAATAAGTTCCCCTATTTTTGCATGCTTGCTTACATTATCAGTGAAGTTTTCACTATCCATATTTGAGAAAATAGCTATTCCATCAGTTCCTGTACCTGTAGCTATCTCATTTGAATAATTGCTTGACACCATCAAATCCCTTAGGGCAACTGCCTTTGCTTCGACAGCAATCATTTCTGCCAATAAGAGAGAACTTTCATCAAGTTTTGTATTGATTAAAAGGATTGTATTGATAGTTCCAGGCTTATTGGGATTTTGATTATTGTCAGAATCTTCATCTAAATCATAACGATAATCTGCATTGATTTCATAATAGGAAGCGAGATCTCCTGCAGAAACTGCATTCACCCTAGCACCTGCAGTAGTTATTGCAATAACTTCAATATCTCTGTATCTTTCACAAGCTATTGAATAGCTATTCATGTCTGCAGAGGTAATAAGGCCGCTTAACTTATCACTTCTTAAATCCAAATCATTGCAAAGATCAGAGGATAAGTCCTTTAGGAAATCCAATATTCCTCCATCACCATACTTATCAATGTTTTCCTGAGACAATTGATGATTGAAAACAGCAGATAAATCCTCATTGTAACCTCCATTTAACCAAGAAGTGATTATCCCATTTCTTTCAGGGCCAAATTTAACAAGCACAGTGTCTGAATTCTTTAGTATTTCATCACCATCACTTGTTTTCATGATCAATTCAAATTCCTGATTTTTATCATCAATTGACATAAAATTCCTCTAAAAATAGTTAAAATACATAATAAATTTAAATGATTTTTTATTTTTCTAAATAATCATTTATTAAAAATAGTATTTAAATATATAAAAATTAAATATATAGAAAATTAAAAAAAATAAAAAAAGAAATTAAAAAAATTAAAAAAACTAATGAATATTACTCCAAACTAGAGGAAAAAGTTTTGGTCCAGGTTTTGCAGGCCGAAGGCCTGGAAAAGCTGGGTCTAAACAGCATCAGAACCTCTTTCACCAGTTCTGATCCTAATCACTTCAGCCACATCAGAAACAAAGATCTTACCGTCTCCAACTTCACCAGTGCGAGCACTTTCAACAATCACATCCAAAATGCGTTCCAAGTCCTCATCATTAACAACAAGTTCAAGACGTGTTTTAGGAATGAGATCAATACAGTAACTGGAACCTCTGTATGATTCCCTGATACCCATTTGCCTTCCTCTTCCTTTAACCTCTGAAACATTCATTCCTTCACATCCAGCGTCAATCAGTGCTTTTTTAACGCTTTCAAACTTTTCCTGACGAATAACTGCGATTATCCTTTTCATAAATATCACTCCACTTTAAGCAAATTCTACAATCTGTATCCTGATTCATTGTGTAAGTTTGCATCAAGCCCTTCAATTTCAGCTTTTTCGTCGACTCTAATGCCAATTGTCTTGTCAAGGATTTTTGCAAGAATTATGCTGATTACAAATGCATAAGCCGCTGTTGCAATAATACTGATGATTTGTATTGTAACTTGGCCAGGATTTCCGAATAATAACCCTGCTGCTCCATTGATTGCAGGTGAAGCAAAGATACCAGTAGCTATTGCTCCCCATGCACCAGAGAGACCGTGGACTCCGAATACATCCAATGTATCGTCGTAACCGAATTTTGCTTTTAAGTAGTAGATTCCGAAGTAAGATACAAATGCAGTAATAAAACCTATTATGATTGCTGCTGGAACATCTACAAATCCTGCTGCAGGAGTAATTGCTACAAGACCTGCAACACCACCGGTAATTGCACCTAACATAGTAGGTTTGCCGACTTTAACCATATCAATCAATACCCAAGTGATGAGTGCAGTAGCTGCAGCGATATTTGAAACTAAGATAGCTGAAGCTGCAAGACCGTTTGCTGCAAGAGCAGATCCACCATTGAATCCCATCCATCCAAACCATAGGAATCCTGCACCTAAAACTGAATATCCTAAGTTATGAGGTAGCAATGAAGGATTTTTCCTTTTTCCAAGTACAAGTGCTAATGCAAGAGCAGTTACCCCTGAGTTAATGTGTACAACTGTACCACCTGCAAAGTCTAATGCTCCCATTTGCATTAACCATCCTCCACCCCATACCCAGTGGGCAATAGGGATATATACTATAGTCACCCATGCAATGATGAATAACATCCAAGCAGAGGTTTTCATCCTTCCGACAATAGCACCGGAAATAAGTGCTGCAGTAAGTCCTGCAAAGGTTAACTGGAATACAATAAACAATATTGTAGGAATGGATCCAGTTAAATCATTAACACCAATGCCAGTCATAAAGAAATGTGCTGGCTCAGCAATTAAACCGCTAATGCTTACATCTCCAAAAGCAAATGGATATCCATAAGCAACCCATATTATACTTGCTATAGCAAAAGCTATAAAAGTTAAAAACATTGTATTTAAAACATTTTTCCTTTTTGTTAAACCACTATAAAAGAAAGCTACTCCAGGAATACTCATTAAAAGAACTAAAATGGTAGCTATGAGAATCCATGCAGTATCTCCTGTACTTAACATAACCATATTATCATTTACTCATAAATCAATTAATAATAAAAATTTAAGGAAATAAATAATTTTAAAATAATTTTTTTAATAAAGTAATTTAATAAAGAACTTTAATAAAGAACTTTAATAAAGAACTTTAATAAAGAACCTTAATAAGAATTTCAGCTATTTTTTTGATTATAAACTAATTAAGAAATTTGATGTTTTAGACTAATTTTAGATTAAATTTAAGGATTATATTAATTTTAATTAGTTTTTAGTTTGAATAATAATCATGAACTCATTCGTTCCAAATGAAAATTATTTATTTCCTATCGGAAGACGGCTTCCGACTTCCGACATAATACTATATGTTTTTCAAGTATATAAATATTTCCCATAAAAAATAGATAAAGCAAAATAAGGAAAATAAACTAAATAAATGAAAGGATTAACAAGGATAAATGATTTTAATGCTTTAAGTTAAACGAATTAAGGAATAAAGGAAAAATAAGTAAATAAAAAATAATTTTACCATAATATATAAATACTAAATAATTGTAAAATTAGTAATGTGTATTAATTTAAAAATATGCTATTAAATTAACTATTATGTTTATGAATAATATTAAAATTTTGAAGAGGTGAGAATTTGAAAGTTGATCGAAAAGCTAAATTCTGCATATTTTTTGTTATTGCAATCCTTGCCTTGGGATTGAGTAATTTTGCAGCTGCATTTACAGGAGGTTTTGTCAGCACATCATTGCCTGGAATCAATGATACTGATAAAATGATTGCCTTGGATGACGATAATTTTTCTCCAGCAAGTATAAATGCGGTTTATGAACAAAAAAAAGTTGTAGAAGAAGTCAATGAAACAGATAATTCAACTGATTCAAATTCCACTATAGAAGATAATACTGATGATGGTTCCAATAGAAACAACAATCAAAACAGTGACTCAAATTCAAACAACAATGAAAATGGTGGAGGAGACAATTCACATTCAAAACCAAGTTCCGGTCAAACAGATACTGGTGATGATGAATAATCTCCATAAATCTTTTTTTATTAAATTTATTTACTTCTTTATTCTCTTTTTTAAACATTTAATGCAAAATTACTCGTTTATAGAGAATATAATGAAATATTTATAATCAAAAAATAAAATTTAAAACTTTAAAACTAATAAAAATAACTAATAAAAAATAACTAATAAAAAATAACTAATAAAAAATAACTAATAAAAAATAACTAATAAAAAATAACTAATAAAAACTGTAAACAAAAGTTATGTATAAAGGTGAAACAATGAAAGAAAACAAAGAATTTGCTTTAAAGGTAAAAAGCATTAGAGAAAGACAACATATGAGCATTGAAGAGCTTGCAGAAAAAAGTGATGTGAAATTAGAAGTTCTTCAAGCTATGGAAAATGGTGAAATCATTCCTTCCCTCACTCCGCTTACTAAAATGGCAAAGGCACTTGGAGTTAGAGTTGGAACTTTCCTTGATGACACCCCACAGATTGGACCTGTTGTAGTAAGAGGCGGAAAACCAAACAATGTATTATACTTCTCCGGAAGAGAAGATGTGACAAATGCAAGTAACTTAGAATTCCACTCTTTAGGTGCAGGTAAAATCGACAGAAACATCGATCCATATATAATTGACATTACCTATGAAGAAGATTACAAATTATCTTCCCACGAAGGAGAAGAGTTCATTTATGTATTAGAAGGAGAAATTGAAGTGGAATATGGTAAAGATAAATTTACTGTAGCTGCAGGAGACAGCATATTCTATGATTCAGTTGTACCTCATCATTTACACTCCAGCGGTGACAAAGCTAAAATATTAGCTGTTTTATACACTCCTTATTAAATAAATTAGAATTTGAATAATCTAACCTTTATACGGAAAGCAAATTAAAAGAAAAAAATTAAAAACAAAATATAAAACAACTAATAATTATTGAAAATGGTGAAAATATGAGTGAACTATTTACTGAACTTCCTATTGGTAAATTCTTCGAAAATATGGTTGAAAAGCAACCAGACCACGAATTTATAATTTATCCTGATAGAAACCTTAGATTTACTTATAAAGAATTTGATGAAAGAGTAGACAATCTTGCAAAAGGAATGCTCTCAATTGGAATTAAACCTGGAGACAGAGTAGGTATTTGGGCTAAAAACGTGCCTGAATGGTTAACATTTATGTTTGCATGCGCTAAAATCGGTGCAGCCATTGTAACTGTAAACACCGCTTACCAATCACATGAACTTGAATATGTATTAGCTCAATCCGAAATGAAAGCTATTGGTATGACAGATGGATTTAGGGACACAAGTTACTTTGACATCATTCATGAGCTTGTGCCTGAAATGTTAACAAGTGCTAGAGGAAATTTAAACAGCGAAAAATTCCCTTATTTAAAATACATTATCCATGTAGGGCAAGAAAAGCACAGAGGAATGTTCAACACTAACGAATTGTTACTTCTTGGTATGAACTATGATGATGATGAGTATCAAAAGATCAAGGATGCAGTTACTCAAAACGATGTAATCAATATGCAATATACAAGCGGTACTGAAGGATTCCCTAAAGGTGTAATGCTTACAAGCCGTAACATCCTAAATGACGGTTACTACATTGGAGAGAACATGAATTACACTGAAAAGGACAAGCTTCTCTTGCAAGTACCTCTTTTCCACTGTTTTGGAACTGTACTTGGTGTAATGGCTGTAATTACCCACGGTTCAACCATGGTCGTCCTTGAAGAGTATGACCCTCTTCTTGCTATCTCATCCATTCAAAAGGAAAAGTGCACTTCCATTTATGGAGTTCCTACAATGTTCATTGGTATGATGAACCATCCAATGTTTGAGATGTTTGACATGTCTTCACTTAGAACTGGTATCATGGCAGGTTCAACTTGCCCTGTTGAAACCATGAAGGATGCAATCAACAAGATGAACATGAAAGAGATTACCAGTGTATACGGCCTTACAGAAGCAGGACCTGGTTTTACTCAAACCAATGCAGCTGATTCATTTGAGAAAAAGATCAATACTGTAGGAAGGAAATTCCCTAATATTGAAGTTAAGATTGTAGATCCTGAAACAGGTGAGGAACTTGGCCCTGGTGAAACTGGTGAGATCATGTGCAGAGGTTTCAATGTAATGAAAGGTTACTACAACATGCCTGAAAAAACCGCTGAAACCATTGAGCCAGACGGATGGTTACACTCTGGAGACTTAGCTACTGTAGATGAGGAAGGTTACTACTCCATTGTAGGGAGAATCAAGGACATGATTATCCGTGGAGGAGAAAATATCTACCCAAGAGAAATCGAAGAGTATCTCTTCACTCATGAATGTGTACAGGATGTGCAGGTAGCAGGTATTCCTGATGAGAAATACGGCGAAATCGTCGGTGCATTCATTATCAAGGAACCTGGATACGATGATGTTACTGAAGCGGATATCAGAGACTTCTGTATCGGCAGCATTGCTAGATATAAAGTTCCTAAATATGTATTCTTTGTAGATGAATTCCCACTTACAACAAGTGGTAAAATCCAAAAATACAAATTAGGCGAAATCGGTTTAAGACTTCTCGATGAGAGAAGAGAAAGAGGAGAATTATAATTCTCCTTAACCCCTCTTTCAATTATTTTTTTAAATATGTGAATTCAAAAGTTGTTTCATCAATACCATAACCAATAGCCACTTTCCTTAAGTCAGCTAGTGTTGACTCAATACCATTAACATTTTCACTATTCACTGATAATTTAAGCTTGGATGTGAGAACATTTTCTATTCCATCCAATGACCAAATATGAAAATCATCAATTGATTCAACATGATTAACACTTAATAAATCTTTTTTTAATGAATCAACATCAATATTGCTTGGACTTGATTGCAAAAGTATTTTAACGCTTGCAATTAATGTTTTGGCCAAATTATAGATAACCCAAACACTTACTAAAATAGATGCAATTGGATCGAGAATTGGAATGTTTGCAAAATATAAAATCAAACTGACTATTAGAAGAGCAACCCATTCGAATACATCTCCAAGCATATGAATAGAAATGGCCTTTTCATTAAATGTTCTTCCTTTATGCAATCTAATTAAAGAAGCCCCTTTAAATATTATGCCTAAAATAGCAATCAGGATCATGCCTGAAGCATCAGGAGATTGGCTTATGAATAGTCGATGCAATGCTTCATAAGCAACAGTCATAGAGACTAGAATGACTATAGTGGAATTAAGTAAGGCTCCAAAAATGGATAATCTTTGGAAACCGTAAGTAAAATTATCATTGGATTTGCTAATGGAAAATTTTTCCAAAATCCATGCAATCAATATTGAAATTGTATCACTTAAATCATGCAAAGCATCAGATAGGATTGCTACACTATTCGTGAAAATTCCTCCGCTGATAACGATAATATTAAATATTATATTTAAAACCAATGCAATGGAAAGGTTTTCGCTAGCTTCTTTATGTACATTATGTTTTTTGAAATTTTTTTTAATCAAAGTATCCTCCTTTTATCAAGATCTTGAAATTAAATTCTATCATAACAATTTTAGAAAGAATAAAAAAATTACAATTATTCTATAAAAGAGTTTTTAAAGTCCCATAAAGCCATTCACATTTTTTTCTTTATAACTGCATAAAGAAAAATTCTTTTGAATCAGATATTGGCAAAAACCTATCATTATCTTTTAAAAACCCAAATATAAAAATATAGATTAAAGATTTTTTTAATTGAATCAATATCATATTATATTAAATTGCAAACTCTTATAATTTTATATGTTTTACTATTTAATTTAAAAATATATAAAATAATAATGATAGAAAAAAATCAAAAAGAATAAAAACTTTTAAAAATAATAAATAATATCTACTATTTTTTACATATAATATTTAGAGGAATTAATATGGATTATGATGTAATATATATTGGAAGTGGAAATGCAGCATGGCAAGGAGGCCGTTTCTTAAGAAAAGCAGACCTTAAAATATTAATTGTTGAAGAAAGCCTATATGGTGGAACATGTGCAAACAGAGGTTGCAACTCAAAAGCGCTTCTTGATGCTCCATATGAAATAAAGGCATTGGCAGACAATTTCGAAGGCTGTGGAAAATCCGGTGATTTCGATGTGGATTGGACTGCATTGATGGAATTGAAACGTAAGAGAATTGCAAATATGGCTCCTTTCCTTGATGGAAAATTTAAGGAATATGACCTCGATGTGGCTCATGGAAAAGGAATAATCATTGATGAGCATACAGTTCAAGTTGGAGAAGAGAAATTCACCACAGAGAAAATAGTCATTTGTACCGGTTTAAAACCTGTAATTCCAGACATTCCTGGAAAGGAATACCTACATGACAGCACTGACTTTTTAGACATTGATGAGCTTCCAAAGCATGCGATTATCATAGGGGCAGGATTTGTTGGAATGGAATTTGCATCAATCCTTGCAGAAGCAGGACTTGAAGCAGATGTGATAATCAGAGGAGATATGGCATTAAAATACTTCCACCAACCTTACGTTCAACATGTGATTGAAATACTTAAAGAGAAAAACATCAGATTCCACTTCAATGAAACCGTAACAGAAATCATTAAAGATGAGAATGTTGTAATCGATAATCCTGAAGAAAGAGTTCTTAATCTTGAAAATGCATTGAATACTGATGATAAATTAAGAGATCCTGATGCTAAAATAGATAATAAGGCTTATGAAAATGCATTTACAGTAAACTGTGAAAGCGGACTAAGCTTAACTGGAGACTATGTCATTGCAGCTATGGGAAGAGAGGCAAATGTAGAGGACATTGGCCTTGAAAATGTTGGATTGGCATACACCAAAAGAGGAATTAAGGTAAATGAATACCTCCAAACTGATGTTCCTAATATCTATGCATGCGGTGATGTAGCGGATAGTGGAATTGCTAAGCTTGTAACCGTTGCGATTCATCAATCCAAATACCTTGGAAAAGCATTATTGGAGAAAAATCCTGAGAAAATAGATTATCCTGTTGTTCCTGCAGTTGCTTACACCATTCCAAGAATAGCTACAGTGGGAGTTCCTGCATTTGTAGCTGAAGAGATGGATGGATATGAAGTTCATAGAATCCAATATGGTAAGTCATATTCACTTGAGCTTAAAAACGATAGGACTGCTGAAGCAAAGGTCATTGTAGATAAGGACCTTCAAATAGTCGGTGCAGAAATCATGGCAGCAGATGCTGAAAATGTGGCAAATATGTTTACATTCATCATCAATCAAAAAATAAGCCTTAAAGAGCTTGACCATATGATTTATGCATTCCCTTCAAGCAGTTCTGTATGTTTGTATAAATTGCATAATATACATTATGCATTTTAAATAGGAATCAATTATTTTCCTATTTTTTCTATTTTTTCTATTTTTAATTTTTTATAATTTTATAATTTTTATTATTTTATATATTTTTTAAAATTTTTTATAATGTTTTTATTTTTTTATAATTTTATATAATCTTTAAAATTTCTTTTAATGTTTTTATTTTTTTATATTTTTATGATTTTTTATAAGGCCCATAATTTTCCAATTTCTTACTTGCTATCCTTGATGCAAAATCAGCAGATTCTATTAAAGTTTTATTATTTAATATTGCTGATATATATGCAGCCATATAAGTATCACCACATCCAGTAGCATCTACAATATTATCACATTTAACTGCATTTATTTTAATAGTTGTACCACCAACTTCAATAATTCTTGAACCTTTGCTACCATTTGTGATAACTAAGTTGGAATCTGCAAATTTTTCACTTTTTATGATATCAAATTCACTCTCATCCATGAAAATTGTATCACTTATATCAAAAACATGATCTAGATTATCAGATAGTTTTAATATCATCGAATTATCTTCATCCATAAATCTTAAGAAACCTTGAAGTGAAACATAGATTGGAACTTCAAAAGTTTTCAGAAATTCCAAAGTTTCAATTGGAAAGTCATTGCTGTTAAGTGGTGTCAAGACAAAGGCATCGATATCATCATTATCAATTTCACATTCTTCAAAAATATTTTTCAATTCATCGCTGAGTATAGGAACATTTGCAAAATTAGTTGATTGCCTTCTTATATCTAGATTATCCTTATCAGGATATTCATTAATGAAATGATGTGTTTCATCCTTTAAAATGAGTTTAACTTTTGATTTATCTGGAAATGAATTGATTAAATCCTCACTTGAAGCATTTACAATAGCTAAATAATCCTCATTAAACTCTTCATAGACAAAGCTTTGGAAATAACTGGCTCCCCCTACCTTTGAGTTTTCCTTATCTCCAATGATAATAAGATCTTCACATGCTGGCCCAATTAAAACAAGTGTCATTGCAATCCATCATTATTTGTTTTTAATAGAAAAAATAAAATTTCCAATTTAAAAATATTCATTCAAATATTATAAATTTTCAATCTAAAATTATTTTCTTTTTAAAAATATATAAATATAGTGAAAGATTAATTAGTATAAAAAAAGAAATTAAATTAATATAAACAAAAAACTAATTTTCGTAAATAAAAAAAACAATTATAGGTAATAAGATGGATATTTTAAGCTTACCCATTAACATCATCATTGGAAATGTAATATCTTTTTTTGCATCAATTGCACTATTTTTAAGTTGCATTGTCAATGACAAAAGGGAAGCTTATAAGTATCAGGTTATTGAAGCGCTCATTCTTACAGTTTCTTCAGCATTTTTCCTATCATGGACCGGAATACTTACCATGCTCATTGCAGCAGCAAGGAACTACTTAGTAATGAATGAAAAGTTAAGTTCCAAATTAGCGATTATGTTCATCATAATTACCCTAATCATTTGCCCTATAATCAATACAATGGGCTTGATTGGACTTCTTCCTATGATTGGAATCATACAGCTTACCATTTGCAACTATTACTTGAAAACAATCAAATGGATTAAGGTAGCATTCATTGTAAACGTTTTGATTTATGCAATTTACTTTATAGGAATCTACGATATTGTATCATGCCTTACTCAAGTGATTACAGCAATAATTGGATTTATTTCATTATTTAAGTTAATTAAAAATGAAAAAGAAGAAAAAATAATTTAAATAAAAATAAATGAATAAATACTGCATTAATTCTTTGATAATAAAAAAAGAAAATATTTGAAGAGAGAAACTTAAGAATTACTCTTCATTACTAAAATATTTTGTAAAGATATATGCAAGAATTGATCCTGCAAAGTTTTGCCATACTGAATATAATGCTCCAGGAACTGTTGCCAAAGTCAATGCTGGGAAATGTGTTTTTGCAAGACTTGTAGACAATCCTGAGTTCTGGAAAGCAAGTTCAATAGCAATGGTAACCATCTGTTTTCTCTTCATTCCAGACAAGTAACCTACCGCAAATCCTAAAAGCATTGCTATGAAATATTGCAAAACGATTGCAGCAATTATTACAAGAGATGAACTGATGATTGCTTCCTTGTTTGCTCCAATGACTCCTGCAACGATTATCGCAATAACAACAGAAGACAATGCAGGCAAATAATCCTTCAATTTCTCACAAAAGTCTGGAAATTTATAGTTAAGGAACAATCCTAAAGCTATTGGAATTATTACAATCTGCACAATTGAAATGAACATGTCAACTGGATTGAACGCTATTGTATTTCCAATCAGAAGCAATGTGATTATTGGAGTTAAGATAGGTGAAATAACTGTGGAAACTGCAGTGAGTGAAACTGAAAGCGCCACATCACCTTTTGCTAGAAATGTGATTACATCAGATGCTGTTCCTCCAGGAACTGTTCCAACAAGAACAAGCCCTACAGTCAATGCCTCATTTAAAGATAAGATGCTTGCAATTGCAAATGCTATCAATGGCATTAACAGATATTGGGCACTGACCCCTAACAAAATCTCTTTAGGCCTTTTGAATACATTTACAAAGTTCTCTATTTTTAATGTTGTACCCATTCCAAAGAGGATTACCCCTAAAAGAACATTAATAACATTTATTCCCATAAACTCTTCCATAACCCAATTGAATGAATTTGGAATGATTACAGCAATTACAACTGCAATAAGAATGATTATAAAAAAATATTTTTCAACCAATTTAAAAATTCTTTTCATAACTTTAATATTTGTTAAATCTATAAATAAATGTTTATATTAAAGAATTAAATCATAAGGAACACATGAAAAAATCTCTTACTTCACTAAACTTAAATATTTTTAAAAATAATATATTAACATGACTTTCATGAATAATAATGCAAATATAAAACAATTCCAATTGATTAAATTCCTAAATGAAAACGTCAATGATGATCATGTGATATCAAGAATTTCAATTGTGCTTCGTAGAGACAAATTAGAAGCTCCTTATTATATGAATACCAAAATCAGACTCTCTTCTTGCCTTGATAATGGAGAAAATGGACTTATTCATGCAATGAACATATTAAATCATAGCAGAATGTACAATCTAACTGAAGACCGATACAATGAGATTAAATCATTGATTATTGATACATTTGAGAACAAACAATCTGAACAAGTTGAATTCTCTAAAAATGATAAACAGATTAAAATAGATTTAATGTCTAAAAACGATGAAGAATTCAAGAATCTTTATGAAAACTATCATGAACTTTTTGAGAAAATAGATAATCTGATTGATTAGAGAACATTATCATATAAAAAAAATTATAAAAAAATTATAAAAAATAAGAAATTAACCAATAATACGGGGATTAATCAATGAAAGAAATTGAGAAAATGCAAGCTGGATTGGAATATTGTTATGACGATGAAGATATTTCAATGATGAAATTGCATGCCATAGAAAATGCAAACGTATTTAATTCTCTCGCAGAAGATGATTTAGACAAACAGCATGAGGTATTATCCGAGATTTTAGGTTCTGTTGGTGAAAAGGTATGGATTGCAAAGCGATTCTGCTTTGATAATGGCAAAAACATTTTCATCGGCAACAATTTTACTGGAAACTTCAACTTGACAATACTTGACATCAAAGAAGTCTACATTGGAGATAATGTAATGATTGGTCCAAATACTACTATAACAACAGTTGGCCATCCATTATCCCCTAAAAAAAGACGTGACCATTTAGCACAGGCCTCTGAAATCAGAATTGGAAATGACGTATGGTTAGGTGCAAATGTGACAATTCTTCCAGGAGTAACCATAGGAAATAATGTGGTTGTTGGTGCTGGTGCAGTGGTCAGCAAAGACATTCCTAACAATTCCCTTGCACTTGGAGTTCCTGCGAGAGTTGTTAAAAAATTGGAAAATGATATTGATTGATTAAAAAAATAATAAAAAAATGATTTAAAAAAAGGAAAAATATAAAAATAAAAAATAGGTTAAGTTTTAACTTAACCAAAGTTTTTCTAAAATAATGGATCTTTCACTCTAGCAATCCTAAATGAATTAAGTATAACCACCAAAGTTAATCCCAAGTCACCAATACCAACAGACATCATTAAAGTAATTAAACCTAATATTGCAAGGATTACAAAGAGAGCCTTTACAAAAATGGATAGTGAAATATTCTGTTTAATTATATTCATTGTCTTTTGGCTTAAACTGAATAGGTAAGGCAACTTACTAATGTCATCCTGCATTAGAGCCACATCAGCGGTTTCAATAGCTACATCGGAACCTGCCGCACCCATTGCAATACCGATGTTTGCACGTGCCAATGCAGGTGCATCATTGATACCGTCACCAACCATAGCCACATCACCAAACTTGTTACGGATAGTGTCAAGAATGTTTAGCTTATCTTCAGGCAAAAGATTGGAGTAGACATAATCCAGTCCGATTTCATCAGCAACTTTCTTGGCAGCAATCTTATTGTCACCAGTTAACATAATGGTTTTTACACCTTGTTCCTTAAGATCCTTGATTACATCTGGAGCATTGTCACGAATCTTATCAACAACTGTTAAGCTTGCAATAACTCCATCCTCATCACCAATGAAGACAACTGTTTTACCTTCGGCAGAGAACTGATTAATTTCTTCTTGGGAAATGTTAAACTCACTGCCTTCAATTAAAGACTCATTTGCAGCATAGAATTGTTTTCCTTCAACATTAGCTATAATGCCTTTTCCAGGAACATTCTTAAAGTCCTCAATTTCCTCAAACTCTATATCATTTAATGTAGCATAATTAACAATCGCATTTGCTATAGGGTGAGATGAACTGTTCTCCAATGAAGCAGCTATCCTGACAATTTCATCTTCAGCATAATCATCATTCAATACATTGATGTCACTTAATTCGAGTTTTCCTTCTGTTAAGGTACCTGTTTTATCGAAAATTACCGCTTTTACATTACGCATTTCCTCTACATAGGTACTTCCTTTGATTAACACCCCTTTTTTGGTAGCTGAAGTGATAGCTGACACCATACCGATTGGAGTGGAAATCAGGAATGCACAAGGACATGAGATTACCATAATTGAAAGTGCTTTGTAAACCCAGTCCACAAGGTTTTGTCCAAAGAACAAGGGAGGTACGAACGCCACACAAGCTGCAATTACAATCATCAATGGAGTGTAATACTTGGAAATACGTTCTACCAAAGTTTCAGTGTTTGATCTATTCAATTGAGACCTTTTAACAAGGGTTACAATTTTAGAAATAACTGAATCCTTAGCTTCTTTTGTTACAACCATTTCCAAATACCCGTCTTCATTAACGGTACCTGAGAAGACTTCATCCCCAACAGTCTTGGTTACAGGAAGACTTTCACCGGTAATGGATGCCTGATTGATTGAAGAAATACCTGAAACTATATTTCCATCCAAAGGAACTTTGTCTCCAGGCCTTATAACTACAATTTCACCGATTTTGACATCATCAACATTACGGACTTCCTCTCCATCTTCAACTTTTACCCTTGCAGTTTCTGGAGCTAATTCAACCAATGATTTGATTGAACGTTTTGCTCTATGCTCAGCCAAGTCTTCCAAGAATTCCGCTATGTAATATAATAATGCTACAGCTGCACCCTCTTCCCCATGGCCTATTATGAATGAAGCGATACAAGCAATCACTACAAGAAGTGCTGGACCGACAGTATGACGTTTTACAAGGGATTTATATGCAAGAATAGCTATTTCATAACCTGCTATAAGTGCTCCAAGCATGTATATTATGGTTACAATTGTATGGTCAAAGGATAACCATTCAAGTATATGTCCCCCTATAAAGAGTATTCCACTTGAAACCATGATTTGAATTGGCCTATTGTAAATAAGAGGTTTTCCTTCTGCTATAAGCTCTTCATGTTCCTCTTTATCTTCATCATCTGTACAATCAGGGCACCCGCATAGAGAGAAATCGTCATCATCGTCATCACAACCACAACCACAAGTTCCATCCTCATGCTCATGATCGTGGTCATGGTCATGATGACGCTCATGTCCATGATGGTGATGGTCATGTTCATGATTATGGCCATGGTCATGACAATCACAATCAGGGTCTTCACAAGAATTCTCCACTATTTTAAGATTATGCTCATGTCCATGCTCATGATGATGCTCATGATCTTCATCATGACAATCATCGTCATCACAACCACAACCACAAGATTCTTCTTCATGCTCATGATGATGATTATGATTGTGGTCATGATGATGCTCGTGGTCATCTTCTTCATCATGGCAGTCATCATCTTCACATCCACAGCGACAGGACTCATCATGTTTTTCTTCCTCATGTCCATGCTCATGTTCGTGACCATGACTGTGGTCATGATTATGCTCATGGCTGTGGTCGTGATGATGGTCGTGATCATGGTCATGGTCATCATCTGCACAATCAGGGCATCCACAAAGACTTATATCAACATCTTCATCATAATCTATCTCTTCTCTATGATCAAAAACACTTAAATCAGTGCTTTTCTGATAATCCTTCAATAACTGCTTATTGTAATGCTTTTCATTCATACATTTTTCATCACTGCAGTCAGGATCAAAACAAATATAATTGTAATGTTCGGGATTAAAGCATTCCTCTTCATTACAATCAGGATCATAACATTTATTTTCTACCATATTGACACCTTAATAAATAAAATAAATTAAAAAAATTTAATTGAAGAATATCCAAAAGTTATTATTCATTCAAGTGTTCCAAACCCATCTTGTAAATCATTTCAACATGAAGGTCAGTTAATGAATACCTGGCTTGTTTTCCTTCTTTCTCAAATTTAACAATATTATGTGCCCTCAATATCCTTAATTGATTAGACACTGCATTTTGATTCAATCCTAATGATTCGCATATGTCACATACACATAAATCCTCATAGCTCAAAAGGGAAATTATCTTAAGCCTTGTAGGATTTCCAAAAATCTTAAAGAACTCTGAAAGGTCAGAATATTCATCATCAGCCAAGATATGCTTTTTAGCTCTTTCTATTGAATCTTCATGGGGATGATATATTTCACACATATCATCATGTTTATTTTCTTCATTTTGTGAATTTTGATTTTTCATTTGGAACACCTTTTTATAATAATAGTATAACATGTCAACATATTTAAATGTTTTCATATCATGATATTATGATATGTTATTAAAAAAATATTGAAAAATGCTAAAAATTAATAAAAAGTAGAAAAAATAGAAAAAAAGAAAAGAGTTAAAAAAATTTAACTATATGAAAAATGGTAAAATAAAGAATGGGCCTATGGCTGCAAGAAGGAAAAGTCCTATGCCTAAAGCAGCAATATGCTTTTGTTCATCCATTATTCCATTAATGATTAATAAAATACTGAAAAATCCTAATATTAAGGGTAAGATATGAGAAAATATAATAATAAATCCATTTGCCATTATATCACATAAATACTTTTTTCAATTATATAATAATTTATTTAATTTAATATTTAAATTTAAGCAGAAAAAAATAGCTAAAAAAAGAAAATATAAAAATTATTAAATTAAAACAAAGAAGAATTATTAGAAAATTGTAATATCTATTTCTCCTTTATGTAAAGCAGTCCCTACTAAAGCCTTTTTAATTCCTAATTCATTGATTAGAGGAATTTCATCTTTAGTGATTCCTCCCCCTAAAATTATTTTATCCTTGAATTCATCAAATTTTTCAAACAATTCCTTATTGAAACCGGCTTCTGTACCTACTGATGAAATATCAAGCAAAATAATTTCATTAGGGTCAATTCTTCTTAAGACTTCCTTAAATCCTTCCAAGTCCAAATCCATATGTTTAGTATAGAGTTCATTGTTTTTCACATCCACACTTACGATAATTCTTTCCTTAGGATACTTTTCAAAGATCTTCTCAAGCTCTTCAATTGATTCAAGTGTTTCAGTAGCTACAATAATCTTATAAGCAAAATCAAGCATGAATTCAAATGTTTCAAGATTATCTACACCTACATCCACAATAACAGGCAAAATGGTATTGACTTCCTTTATCTTATAGATATTATGATTCCCATTCCTTTCGATAAGGTCCAAATCAGCTATATACATCTCTTTTGCATTTGCCCTTTTTAATGAGTTAGCTATTTCAACAGGGTCAGATGAAGATGCATAAATAGTTTGTAAAGGGGTGTAAGTGTCTCTATTGCCGCTTTTACCAGATACAGCAACAGAATTCATTAAATCTAAAACAGGAATAATCTCTAACATATTTTCACCTTAAATTGAATAAATGCATTTGATAAATCTTTATCATACTTTTTTTATCATACTTTAATATAAACTAATTAAAATTAAAATTATTTTAAATTAATTATAAATTATTCATCTAATTTTATAAATATTTCGTTAGCCAATTCCTTATCTACAGCCAATTGAGTGTTACCCAATTGGAACACGTAATTAGGGAACTTCTGAATTAAACAAATTCTAGAACCTGGAATAAGTCCTAAATTCATTATCTTTCTTAATTTACGAGCATCTTCTGTTTTGATGTGTGAAACTTCACCGGATTCTCCACTGTGACAAGAAACTAAAGGCAATGAATACTCGTTTCCCAAATCATTATCACTATCTCCTTTAGGAATTGGATTGTTGTGAGGACAGTTTTCAGGGTTTCCCAAGATTCTGCATATATTGTCTTCAACCTCTTCACTCATTACATGCTCAATCTGGTCTGCCAGCTCTTCCATTTCATCCATGTCAGCTAAAAACAAGTCTGCCACTACCTTTTCTGCAATCCTATGTTTTCTAACTAAAGATCTTCCCAAATGTTCTCCATTTTCAGTTAAGTTGACAAAGCCATCATCAATCTTGACATATTCCTTCTTAGCCAATAATTCAATATCTTCCTTATTAAATTCATCAATGACCAATTTCTCTTCCTTTTCAAATTCTCTAACCCAAATATCACGCAAATAATGTTCAATTTCACTTTTTTCCATTTTAAACACCAAAATTGTTAGAAACTATTTAATCATGCTTTTAATCTTTTTAAACACCAAATTGTTAGAAACTATTTAATCATGCTTTTAATCTTTTTAAAACTGTCTTCTATAAACTTATATGATTTGGATTCAGGCAGAATCTCATATCCGCAATTGGGACATTTAACTGTTTTGCAATTGATAGGGCATGAATCACAGCTTATTCCATCACACTTTTGAAATGTGAAACCGCAGAATTCACATTTTACTATTTGATCTTTTTTATCATTCTCTTCCATTTCAAAGCCCCTATCCATCTAAAAACGTTAAAATCATATTCTTATAAACCCACATCTAAAAGATTAAATCCTAAATAATTATAAAACCACATTCAAGCTAGTCAATATGAAGTTTACGATAAAACCCATTGTAAATGCAAGAACTATGCTCATTACAGCAATCAAACCAGCTAACTTAACACCTCTTTCCTTAATCATAATCATCAATTGAGCTACACAAGGCAAGAACAAAGTTAATGTTACAGAAGCAACAAGCAATTGAACTCCTGTCAATTGATTCTGAATTGTCATAAGTCCTGCAGCACCAAAGTCCCTTCTAAAGAATCCGAGCACAAATGAGGAACTTGTTGAAGTAGGAAGGCCAATTGCATTGACTACAGGGCTGATGCATGCAATGATCCATTGGAATATTCCGCATAAGTCAAGAGCCCAAATGATTACACTGATCAATATGAAAATTGGAATCAATTCCTTGATATACATTACAAGACGTGTCCAAGTCTTTTTAGCGATATGGGACAATTTAGGCCATCTTAAAGGAGGCAATTCCATAAAGAAACTTGGCTGTGCCCCTGGAACAAATCTTTTTGCAAGGAAACCAATGACTACAAAGTTGAATAGGATTACAGCAAACCAAATCCAAATGGCATTTTGATGTTGGGATAAGAGTGCCATAATAACCCCCAATTGTGCAGAACAAGGAATTGTAAGAGCCATAAGCATTGTAGCAATGTTTCTCTCCCTTCTTGTTTCAAGTGTTCTTGTCACCATTGTTGCCATACTTCCACAGCCAACTGCAAGCACAAATGGAATAACGCTTCTTCCACTCAAACCTATCTTTTTAAACCCATTATCCACTAGGAGAGCAAGCCTTGGAAGGTATCCGCTATCTTCAAGTATTGAAAATACAATGAAGAAAAGTGATACAATAGGGAGGATAATCCCGAATCCATAGGTTAAACCAAGGGTGACGATACCATATTCACCAATAAATAGGTTTTGAATCGGTACCCAAGGAATATACTGAACAACAACAGCAGTCACTGCAGGGTTAATGTACTGGCCAAAAATGGTATTTTCCAAAAAGTCTACAAGAATGCCTGCTCCAAGCACTCCAACTATCAAATAAAGGCCAAAGTAAAGTACACAAGCAAGTATGATAAGTCCGTAAATCGGATGAATCATTATTCTGCTTAATTTTTCACCTAAGCTATCCTTATCCTGAACATTTACACTATCTATTGTTGTGTAGTTTGATTTGATGTGCTTAGCATAATCAGCAAGCCTAAGTTTTGTCAGATACTTGACCGGTTGGTCAAACTTGGCTTTTTGAGCATCAATAATCTTTGATAAGAGAGCATAATCTTCCTTCTCTTTTACAAGGTTTTCACTGTCTTCATCACCTTCAAGGAGAGAAACAGCCAAATATCTTTTAGAAACCGGATAAGATCCCTTAATGTTATTCTTTATCTCAGAAATGGCTATTTCAATAGACCTTCCATAGTCTACATCCAAAAAAGTTTTTGATTCGCTTAATATTTGATTTTCAATTGAATCATAGTTGACGATTGTATGTTTTAATTCTTCCAATCCCCTGTTTTCTGCAGCAGCAGTCAAGACAATAGGAATTCCGAGCTCATGTGACAAGCTTTCAGCATCAACAGTTGCCCCAATCTTTTCAAGCTCATCCATCATATTTAAAACTAAAATCACTTCTTTTCCTGCATCAATCAACTGCAAAGTAAGGTCAATTGACTTTTCAATGTTCTTAGCATCCACTACATGAACCATCAAGTCAAACTGTTCATCTAAAACCAACAATTTAGCTACTCTTTCCTCTTCTGTGATTGTATTTAAATCATAAAGTCCTGGAGGGTCAGTTATATGGACTGTCTTGTTATCATAGGTGAAATTACCCTCATCGATATCCACTGTGGTTCCAGGGTAATTTGAAACCATTGCAGTCATACCAGTCAATTTATTGAATGTTAAACTCTTCCCTACATTAGGACTTCCTATTAAAAGAACGTTTTTGTAGTATGCTTTATCATTATTGATTGATTTATCATCCTCTGAATCAATCTTAGAATTAGTATCCTTCCCCATTTTTACCTTCTCAAAAATTGAATAAAACTACTTAATAATCTTTACCTAAAACTAATTTTATCCATCGATATTGAACAAAACCAGATGATATAAATCTATTTTTAATTTACTTAGTTAATAATGTATATATGTAAAAAATTAGATTTATTTATAAGTTAAAAAGAAATTAGGTAAACCTAAATAATAATTTTATTTCCTAATTATATAAATATTTCTATAATTATTATTAATATTAAAAAAAGTGAGAGGATATTAAAAAAGGACAATATTAACCTTATTTAAAAAATGCCTTATTTACAATTGTTTCTATATCAATATTAGTTGCATCTTCAGTTCTTTTGAAATGGGCAAGATACTCAATATTTCCACTTTTACCTTGAATTTTTGAAACATCCAAATCAATTATGTTATATCCATATTTCTTAAAATAAGCAATTATATCAAGAATTACATCCTTATGAACTTCCTTATCATTGATGATCCCCTTGAATTTATCTGCTATTTCCTTACCACATTCAAATTGAGGCTTTATGAGAAATACCAATTCAAAATCCTCATCCTCCAAGGATATCCTATCTATAATATGCTTTAAGGAAATGAAGGACACATCAGATACTATAATATCTATGCCATCAAAGAGATTGCTTGGAGCATTCTTGAAGTTCAATTGCTCATGAAGTTCAACCCTTCCATCATTCCTTAATGAATTTGCCATCAAATCAGTTCCAACATCAATTGCAACCACCCTTTTTGCACCATTCCTTAGGGAGCAGTCTGTAAATCCTCCTGTAGATGATCCGATGTCCATGATACATTTATTATTCAATTCCAAATCAAATGAATCAATTGCACCTTCAAGCTTTAATCCGGCTCTTGAAACATACTTTATGGAACTGCTATCGATAATTTCGACTTTATCATTATCCTTAACGCTATAACTTGCTTTAGTCATTATATTGTCATTTACCTTTACAGACCCAGATTTGATCAGTTCCTTTGCTTTAGTTCTGGAATATGTAAAATTATTATTCACTAAATATCTATCCAATCTTTCTTTCATCTAAACACCGATATAGAAAATCCTTAAATTTTTACCAATAATAATAATTTGTTTATTGTATATATTAAAACTGATGTATGTAAAAATAATTGATTATGAAAATCAGAATAGGGCAATAATAGAAATAATAAAGGGGGAATGATTAAAATAAACTGGAAAATCAGATAGAATGAATGAATAAAAAAATAAAATGGGGGAGAAAAAGAAAAGAGAATTCATCTCTTTTCTTATTCATATTGTGTTTAAAAATACTAGCTAAGATTAAAAATAAAGAGAATGAACCCTTAAACATATTTTATACTTTATAGTATATAAAGTTTACTTGAAAAATAATAAATTTTAATTGATTTGAATAAAATGTAAAAAAAATAATAGAATAAAAAATTAAATCATGGCTTTAAAATAAAATCTTAAACAACTTTGTAAACTTCAAGGCAAGACGAGGAGATATTTTTAAAAATACCTTTAAAATGTCCTTTGGAGCCATATTCCTGTAATCAAGCCCGACGAAAGCATGAATAATCTGATTCAAATCATTATCACTTAAAGAAAGAAATACCTCATGGGCAATAGCTAATTTAGGAATAGCACCTTGAGTGTATTCATCATACAATACTTCATATTCCTTAAGTCTTTCTGCTGAATAATCCTTGTCCCTTATAGCTCTAGCTGCCACTTGGCCTGCAGTCTTTCCTCCAAGCATGCCCAAAATTATTCCACCACCAGTGATAGGATCTACCTGACCTGCTGCATCACCGCAAACCAATAGGTTATCGCTGCATATTTGGCCAATCAAACCTCCGATTGGGTCTCCACCAACATTCAGTTCAACTGCCTTTGCATTTTTCAAAGGAGGATATGATTCAATGAATTCATTTAAGTAGTCAATGGCTGGCCTTTTGCTTGCTGAAGATATTGCAATGCCAACATTTGCAATGTCATCTCCCTTTGGAAATACCCATGCATAGCCACCATTTGCAAAAGCGCCTAAATGAAGCTCAACCAAGTCCATCCTTTCACAATCGACTCCAACCATTTCATATTGAACTCCAGACATCATTTGCTGTGGCTTTTTAGTGGAGTTTATGCCAAATGCCTTGGCCACTCGAGATTCAGGACCATCTGCAGCAATTACTATGCGAGCCTTTATTTCAATGATTTCTCCCATATGTTCACAGTCAATTACATAAAATGAACCATCGGAATCCTCATCTTTCATAATGGATTTTGCTAATGTCTTAACCATTATTTTAGCACCTGCTCTTGCAGCATCCATAGCCATATACTTATCAAAGACCTTCCTTTCAATGACATATCCCTTTTCTGGCAGCACTGTCTCATCAAGAGTCAATCTTGTTTTATCCGGTGCAATAATAGCTCCCCCATTGATTCTCTGAACAGCCCATTGTGGATTCGGTTCAATCTCAAGCCATTTAAGCCCATGGTCATAAATGCCTTCTGCACATCTTTTAGGAGTCCCTATTTCTGACTTCTTATCTATCAATATTACGCTTGCCCCTCCTAAAGCAGCATGTTTAGCTGCAGCAGAGCCAGCAGGACCTGCACCAATTACTAAAACATCAGTTTCCATCATAATTATCATCAAAACCAATAAATTTTTTTAACTAAAGTCCCTAATCTAAAATTTAGAACATATAATAATTAAGAAAATGTAATATTTAAATTTTTAGAAATTTAATCCATTAAACATGCTAAAATCATATATAAAAATTAAAAGAATGTAAAGTGGAAACTAATTAAAAACAGCCCCATTATAAAATATAAAATTAAAAAAAATAAAAATAATAAAAAAAGGT
>Ga0256407_10004042_pt1 | contig 25042 bp, 17 predicted proteins | sample RumenRJG_04DNA_FD_193489 | JGI IMG/M metagenome (GOLD analysis project Ga0256407, IMG submission 193489) | Bovine rumen microbial communities from Lethbridge, Alberta, Canada - RJG_04 | ecosystem: Host-associated > Mammals > Digestive system > Stomach > Rumen | place: Canada: Alberta... | reverse complement strand
GGTAGTCGTGGCCTTGATGCTGATCTGGTCAGGGTCGCACCCAATGACGTGGGCCATGCACTCCTGCATCTCAGGGATGTGGGGATTCATCTTGGGACGTTCGGCACAGATGGTGGCATCGATGTTCACCAGGTGGTAGCCCTTGGTGGCAATGAGTTCGATGGTCTTCTTCAGGATGATCTTACTGTCCATCCCCTCTGTCTCTGCTGATGTGTCAGGCCAGTGGTATCCGATGTCGCGCATGTTGGCTGCACCAAGGATGGCGTCGCAGATAGCGTGTATCAGTACGTCGGCATCGCTGTGACCCAGCAATCCCATCTCATGTTCCAGTTTGATGCCGCCCATCCACAGGTCGCGACCTTTCACTAACTGATGGACGTCATATCCCATTCCTACTCTAATCATAATTATCAATTATCCATTATCAAATTATCAATTAGCTAATGCTTGCATTAGCGCTTGAACAAGTCTTTGATGCCATCCATGTCGAAGGCAAGGGTGAAACGAAGGGTTTGGTCGAGGGGGTTCGACTTGGCAGTAGAGATGACGTAGCCGACATCCAGCGAGAAGACATTCATGCGGAAGCCGCCACCCACAGTGAAGTACTTACGGTTACCCTTGTTCTCCGACTCGTGGTGATAACCTGCACGCAGCGAGAACTGGTCGTGGTAGACGTACTCGGCACCAACGCTCCACTGAACCTCCTGCAGCTCCTCCTTGAAACCGCCAGGGGCATCGCTGAAACTCTTGAAGATAGCGCTGATGGCACTCACCTCACTATACTCGTCGATGACACGACGCTCATATTCCTCTGTCGTCTCGCCATCGTTCTGCTTGGGAACAGTGGGTACCAACAGCTTGTTGGCATCGGCAGCAATCGTGAAACGGTTGTACTCGTCGACAGGAATCATCAGCGAGGCACCCAGTCGCAGGTTGGCAGGCAGAAACTGTGAACGGTCGTCGCCATAGAACTTGATCTTTGAACCCACGTTCTGGATATTGAAACCCAGGCCCAGCTGACACTCGCGCTGGCCTATGTTGATGTAGTTGTTATAGTAGCCGGCGATGTCGGCAGCAAAGGCCGATGCAGGACTGGCATCCTCCGTGTAGTCGAAGCGCAGGTCACTGTATAGCCAGCGCAGGGCAACACCCAGCGAGAACTTCTCGCTCAGCATCAGTGAGGCACCAACGTCCAAGGACATCTCGTAAGGCTTGACCGTCATGGCGTTCTCGTCCATGGAAGTCATCACCTCACCCAGCGAGAAGTAGCGCAGCGAACCACTGATGGCGGCATAGTCGCCAATACGGTAGTAGCCAGCCACATAGGCCAGGTCGATGTCGTTGACCAACTGGCGCAGCCAGGGGGTGTAGTTCAGTGCGATACCTGCGCGGCTGATGCAGAACGGATACTTGGCAGGGTTCCAGTACTGTGAGTTGACGTCTGGGTCTGTAGCAGCACCTACGTCACCCATACCGGCAGAGCGAGCATCGGGGGCAATGGTCTGCGAGATGACTGCATGCTCCACAGGGTTGAACTGGCTCTTGGTGTCCTGTGCTGATGCTGCTGTTGCTATCAGCAGACATACTGACATTGTGATTATCTTTGTTGTTGTCTTCATATTCCTATTTATTTAGTATGATGAGTTTCTGAGCTTTCGATGCATAGCTGCTGTCGTCGGAGCTGATGCTCACACGGTAGAGGTAGAGTCCCGTATTCAGGCGGCGACCACCATCGGTCACAAGGTCCCAGTCGAGGGTATAGACCTGATCGGTAGGCACACCGTTCTCGCTATAGGTCCACAGGTGGCGACCAGAGGTGTCGAAGATGTCCAACTTGACATCCATCTCACTGCCTGTGCGGTCGTGGACAATACGGAACGTAGTTTTGGTCTTGGCAGGATTGGGCGAACACTCCACGCTGATGAGATGGGGTTCCTGCCCCTTCGCAACGTTGAAGGACAGTTCAGCTGTTGACGAGTTGTTCAGCACATCCCAGGCACGGAATAGCAGCTTGTGTGGACCATAGGCCAGGGTCGGTATGCTGAAGCCCACCTGTCCCTTGGTGTAGCTGCCGAAGTCGTATTGGAAGTAGTCGTTCAGACTGTAGGTCGTCGCCATCTGTCCATCGATGATGAGTTGCAGGTCGTGGCCGATACCGCTGCCAGAGGCGTTGATGCCGTCTTCATCGTTCAGCAGGGCCACGAAGTAGGGCGTCTGATTGACATCATCGCCATTGGTGAACGCCTCGCAGTTCAGGTAGCAGTAGATGCTGGGGCCAGCCTCGCTGCCTCCTTGTTCGGCTTTGCCGTTGAGTACCAGCTTGTCAGAACGTCCGTTGGCCTTGACAGTCTTGTCATCGTTGATGGCATAGATATTGATGAGGGCACTCTGGTCGGAGTAGCTGATGTCCTTGGGAGCGGCAAAGGTAAACGAGAAGAGGCCATCCTTTACCTGATTGCTACCATTGAAGATGGTGTTGGGGCGATCGTAATAGGTAAAGGCTTCCTCGGCACCATCGCTTGTGGTGTTATTCAGTCGACAGACAATCTTCTCAAGGACGTCACGTACAGTAGCCGTCATCGTACCTTTGAACGAGGAGTCTGTCTGGCCGTCATCGCCCACGATGCGTCCTTCAATCTTGGCGGTAGAGCCTGCCTTCACCGTTATCTGAACACCAGCTGTCAACGGGGTGTCGTTGATGGAGGTCACCTCCAGGCGGCGGGTTGGCATAGCCAATCGTAGGGCAGGGTCGCCCAGCAGTGAGTACTGCAGGCGGTTGGTGCTCTGGTCGGTGGCACGTATGGGATTACCCTGTTTGTCGTATCCTAAGATGACACCAGGGGTGATGAGTTCGTTCTTTGCCAGACGGACGGCCTCACCAATAGGCATCGGCAACCCTTCAGCATCCTTGCTTAGCACGCGGTTGGTGAAGGCCAGGTTCATCAGGCGGTTCTGGGGCTGATAGACCGTGCGGGTGGTTCCGTAGAAGGCAATGGCGCCACCTTTCTTATTAAAGAGTGCCGTCTCACCGATGGTCTCTTCCTGTCCGTCGAAGGGCATGATGTCACAAGAGGCCGTCACCCACAGGGGAAGGCGCAGGGATGTGGGCTCCGCAAAGTCGTTCAGTCGCAGCACATATTCGTGGGAGATGGCACCAGGACCACCATGTCCGGAATAGTTCATAATCAGTGCTCCCTGCTGCATCTGTTGCTTGATGAGTCGTGTGACGTCAGGATAGCTGTTGCCTGTTGACGAGCTGACACGGCTGTAGGCATCCCACATGACCCGTTTCACCAGGAAATTTGGGTAGCGGTTCTCCACTAGTCGTGCTACAGAGTCGGCATCGGCCATGTGGACATTGTTGTTGCCGTCGTCACCCATCACGCAGAACAGGTTCTGCCAAGAGCCTGCTTGTTGGTTGTTGACATAGTCATAAATCTTGTCTACTGCGATAGCAGCATCATTGTCATCGCGTGCGGTGATGCGTCCTATGGCGATGTCCGACTGGTCGCTGCTAACCAGATTGCCGCCCTCACCATCGTCGAGGAGTCCGAAGTAGTCGTCAGAGACGTAGCAGTGAGTCTGGCTATACGAGTTCTCACTCTCATAGCAGAGCAGAAAATCGTCGGGCGAGTAGTTCTTCCACTGTGAGGACAGCATACGGTTGTCCCAGGCACAGTCGCCCAACAACAGCAGGTAGCGAGGCATGTCGCTTTCCGTCTCTGCGCGGTCGTAGAGCATCTTCAGGTAGCGGCGATAGGCATTGGCATCGGGTGTGCCACTGGAGAACTCGTTGAAAAGCTCGTCGGCAGGGACAATACGTACACGCAGACCGTCTTTCTCTTCGTGGAGTGTCTTCAGTCGCTCTGCCTGGGCCAGTAGCTTCTGACTGGTAGGTATGATAATCACCATATCGACGGCTTTGTCGGCATGGTGGTTTTGGTTCGTGATGTTGTAGACGTACGCTGGTACTGGGAAGTCACGGGTGGCCTCTGGTGCTGCAGCAGGTGTCGTAGAGTAGGTGGAGATATAGTCCAGTCGTACGTTGGGCACCTTGCTGTCGGGTGTCAGCGTCACCTCGTTGGAAGCCTGCAGGTTGTCAACAGTGAATGTCTTTTGTGCTGTGCGCATCTTCTCGTAGTTGCCTACGGAAGGAATAGTGATAGACCCCAGCTCCTTATCATTCAGCGTCACCTTCACGCTGCCGCCAGTACCCAATCCTGATAGTGCCACCGTCAATTGACCTGTTGTTGCACCTGTCGCAGAAATGGTGTATTTATAGCTCTTGTCAGAGTATAGCAGGTTGCTGTCGTAGAGGTTACGTCCACCGCTGAACCAGGCATAATCGTCGACCTCATAGAGTGTGCAGTAGTCGTCGATGGTGGGGTAGTGGGCTGCCAGGAAGTCGTCCCAGCTGATGGTCTCTGGTGCCTTGTCACTTTCCGTCAGGAAGTAATAGCCATAGCTGGAGTAAGGGTTACGGATGCGAAGGTGACTGTCGCTCCAGCTGACGGGACCAACGGCATAGAACAGTCGCTTGCCATTAAAGTCGCAGAGGGGTACCTCCTGCAGGTCGTCAGTCTCGGTCAGGTAGTCGCCTGTCAGTCGCTCTGGCTGCAAGGCTCCGCCATAGCCATAGACCTTCACCTTATTAATATCTGTGAAACCTGCCTGACGGACAAGGTCGCTGGTCAACTGGTAGATACCTGTTGACGGCACGCTGATTTTTGCCCATGTGCATGTGGCCAATACTGATTTCGAAGCATAGCGCTCTCCCTCAACTCTCTGGCTTCTCGCTGCAGCCTTCTTTCCTCTCACCTCTCGTTTCTCACCTCTCACCTCTAATTTAAAGCTCACCAGCTTCTGGTACTTGCCGTCGCGATAAACCAATGGTACAAAGCCGATGTGTAGGGTTCCTTGCTTGCGCGACACACTTAATGACTGGGTGATCTCAGGAAGTGCTCCTAACGGACGACCCGACAGCTGCTGGTAACGCTTGATGTCAGCATCGCTCATGTCGATGAATTCTGGATAGGTAATCTCTACCGTATAGGTGGAGTCACCATAATGCTCATCCAAGGGGTGGGCATAGTGAAAGGCTGGTAACAAAGTGTCAATCCTGACCTCTGGTGCAGTCAGATTAAAGTACTGTTGCGCGCTGGCTGTCAGGCCAGCAAGCAATAGCAGCATACTTGTTATCGTCTTTTTGAATGTCACTTACAGTTAAATTCCAATACTTTTCGATCTTCTAACCACCCTTCCAGATGGTTGTCAATCTTTACGGGTCCTACGCCTACGGGGGTGCCTGTATAGAGTAGGTCGCCTGTCTTCAGCGTGAAATACTGGGAGATGTAGCTCACCAGTTCGTCAATCTTGTAGAGCATATCACTCGAACAGCCTTCCTGCACTGTCTCTCCGTTGATGTCGAGATGGAAGTGCAGTGCCTGCACATCGAGGAATTTCTCCTTGGGTACCCACTCGCCAATGACTGCCGAGCCGTCGAAACCCTTGCAGATCTCCCAGGGCAACCCCTTCTCGCGAGCCTCGCGCTGCAGGTCGCGGGCAGTGAAGTCGATGCCCACTGTGACAGCGTCGTAATAACGGTGGGCAAAGCGTTCTGGAATGCTCTTGCCCAACCGACAGATGCGTATCACCAGCTCCGTCTCGTAGTCCACCTGTTCAGACCAGTCGGGAATGAAAAAGGGCTTGTGGTCCTTCAACAGTGCCGAGTCTGCTTTGGTGAAGATGACGGGCTTCTCCGGTTTATATAACGCACCATCCAGCTCTTTATTGTGCTGGATATAATTCATACCTACTGCAAATATCTTCATTGCTTCTTAAATTTTCGTGCAAAGGTACGAAAATAATTCTTAATTCTTAATTCTTAATTCTTATTTTATTCGTAACTTTGCAGCCATGAAACGTATTGTCACCATGATATTCCTACTGCTGTCTGTCTGTGGTCTCTGGGCACAGACGGAGATGCGTAGCATTCTGTTGCAAGGTGTTCCTTTGGAGGGACCACTGGACAGCGTGCGTACGCAACTGCAGTCGGCAGAGTGGACGGAGTGGGGACAATCGGACGATGGAGAGGATTATTATTTTCGTGGCAAGTTCTATGGTATCAGGGCAAAGTTGCTGATGAGCATCGCTCCGAGCAGCAAGTTGCTGACATCCGCTTATGTCTCTGTGGGCCCATATAGCACGGAGGCTATGCTGACGAAGAACCTGCAGTATTTCCTTTATAAGCTGAATCAGGAACATGGCGACTTCATACAACGCGACGGAGCCTGGGTGTATATGGACGATTTTGTCAGTGTGAAGGTGTCTGTTGTCGATAATGATAGTGGTTCGCGCGACATTCGTGTGCTCTATCTGCCGATGGGTACCTACTACAAGGATGCTGTGTCGATGGGACTGCATGGTGCTGTACAGGAGGTCGTCACAGAGAATGCTGTCAGCGAAGACCAGTTTATGCGTTTTTCGCAAGACGGTCAGTTGGAACAGCCTGACTTGACAGCGCGTCACTACGATCGCTATGGCTATCTTGTGAGTGCCCAGATGACAGAGCAAGAGGGACACAGTGATGTGGTTTACACCTACGACAGTCGCTACCGCTTGATACGTCGTACCCTGACCAACGAGGAGGCAAACATCCGCTATATCCATGAATATACCTATAATGAGCGTGATGAGATAGCCTCGCAGAGCCAGAAGGTGTTCAAGGGTGAGGAGTGTGTGTTGACCATCAATATGCATAACAACTACATGACGCGTGATGGTGAGGGCAATTGGACCACTAACTCATTGTCCCTGTCGTATTGGGAGAAAGGCAGCCAGAGTCAGCAGACCACCGTGTTGCAGAAACGAACATTAGCCTACTGGGAAGAATGATTAAAAAGGAAGAAATCAAGGTCGTTGCCTTCGATGCCGACGATACGCTATGGGACTGTCAGACGTGGTTTGACGAGGTGGAACAGCAGTGTTGTGAGCTGCTCAAGCCGTGGGCTACAGCCCGTGAGGTCAGCGAGGGACTGTTTGCGACGGAACGTAAGAATCTGTCGCTGACGGGTTATGGTACTAAGGCTTTTACCCTGTCGCTCATCGAGAATGCCTTACGTGTCAGCCACGAACAGCTAACAGGTGATATTGTGATGCGATTGATAGAACTGGGTCAGCAGCTGTTGCGCTTCCCCACGACCCCTCTGCCTGAGGTGGAAGAGACGCTACGCCAGTTGGCTGAACGTCGCCACTATCGTTTGGTAGTGTTTACCAAGGGCGAGCTGATGGATCAGGAGTCGAAACTGCAACGCTCTGGTCTGGAGCAGTACTTCTCTTACATGGAAACAGTGTCGAACAAGACTGAGCGCGAGTATCGTCAGCTCTGCGAGAATCTGAACGTAGCTCCAGAACAGACCATGATGGTCGGTAACTCTTTCCGTTCCGATATTGCGCCAGCTTTAGAGACAGGAGCGTGGGCTGTTCACATCCCTTATCATGTGGTCTGGGAACTGGAGAAGAGTGAGGAATTTCCTCATGAACGACTGCAGAAAATCAGCCACTTCTCCGAGTTGCTGGATATTTTAGACTGACAGCAACATAAATACTACCTATTATTATATATATAAGGTACACCTGGACGACGGAGAGGTTGATGTCCTCGATACTGCTCATGGGTAGTTGTGCTATCCACTCAAGGCTGTGGTTCAGGGTTGTTGCCAACCATACAAGTATAGCCATCAAACCCTTCAGTGCCCACGACCACCAACTGAGGATAATGCTAAGAAGCGTTACATTGAGCAATAGCCAAGCCATTGGAATAACGATGAAGTTGCTCAGCAGGAACCAGGAACTAAAGCGTCCGAACTGATAAGCCACCAAAGGTGCTGTGGCTATCTGTGCAGCAATGGAGACAGTAACCAGTCCCCATACCGACGATAGCCAGTGATGCTGTTGTTGTATGTTGGCAGCCACCAGGTTGTTGATAAGCGGATGGATGAGCAGGATGCCTAATACCGCCAGGAACGACAGTTGGAAGCCGAGGTCATAGATAGCCATCGGATTGATAATCAGCAAGACGATAGCCACAAAGGCCAGTGTGTTGACAGACATACGCTCCCGATATCCCAACGACAACAATGCATAGACACTAATCATAAATGCTGAACGTACCACGCTGGTAGACAGTCCCGTCAGTAGTGCAAAAGCCCATATCGCCAATACCGTTATGATTTGTGTTGCCATGTGGTAGCGGTGCCAGCCGATGACGAGGGTTATCACACCATAGATAATCATCAAGTGCAGGCCGCTCAGTGCCAGTATGTGTGATGCTCCTACCCGTGAATAGGTATCCTTGAGTTCTTTGCTCAGCATTGTCTTGTCGCCTAACGTCATAGCAGTGATTGCTCCATAGGCATCCTCGTCCATGTCTTGTTGCTTGAAATGCTCCAGCAACTGATGTCGCCACACGAGGAAACGCAGGCGTATCTTGTCGGTCGTTGATAGTTCCCTGAGGCTGACAGTCTGCCATTGCCACTGATTATGGTAAGCATATATCTCGCCAGTAAATCCGTGACACTGCATGTATTGGCGATTGTCGAACTTGCCGGATTTCCACTCGTGAATCTTTTTAATGCGTGAATACACCAGGATGCCTTGTCCTATCTGTATCTGCTCACTGTCATGGTCACGTTGGATGCTGCAGCGTAGCTTGTGCTGACCATCGGCTGTCAGTGCGTCGAAAATAACTGTTTTCTCTTTGATTTTTACCTCGCTCGTGACAACTAACTCCACCTGTTGTCTCTCTTGAGACCACTCCACGTCAAGCTTCTGTCGTTGTCTGCTACCTAGTGTTATGCCAAGGAGCAGCGTCCCCACGATAATCCCTGCTGTCTGTAGGCGAGGGTAGCGCCCAACGCAACATGTTACCACAACGACTGCAGTCAATACCGCCAAAGGCATGAGCCAATTATCTATCCATTGGCTCATCGCTATACCAACTATCATCGAGATGGCCAATGGCAATAGTGGTGCGTGAATTCTCATTCTTTCTTATAGAACCTGTTGAGACGCTTGATGGCGGCATCGAAGGCCTTGGGATTGATGTGGTAGTTGGAAACAGGATTGAGATGGGCATCGGTGACCTCGATATAGCCGGCACCCTCCTTGGTGAGGATGGTGTCGCCCTCGACGATGAAAGCATAACGCAGTTCGTTGCCGGCAAAGTGCCACAAACGGGGTGTTGTGTCGTGGAGCAGATAGCCGTTGGAATAGTCGTCGATAGAATTGGTGACACCCAGATAGTCGTGCATCAGTGTGGGAACAAAGTCGAGGTGGGTGGTGCGATGCTTGTATTGATGCGGGCTTCGCCCTGATTCAGAGGTGAGAGAATCAGGCTCGTGGACGATGAGGGGTACGCCAATCTGGTACTGCGAGAAGTTGGAGTTGTGCCCCCAGTAGTTCTTGTGGTTCTCGTTATACTCTTGGGCGTGATCACCAGTAATATATATCAAGGTATTGTCGTATATGCCCAACTGCTTCATCTGACTGATAATCTCACCCACCATCCTGTCAGTTTGATAGGCCGAGTTACGGTAGAGGTTCCAGAAGGGTGTGGGGTCCATGTCGTTGTGTAACTCATCGAAGCGGCCATATTCCCACGATGGTTGGAAACGGTTGAGCAGTTCCTTGGGCAGGCTGTAGGCGTGCAACAGGTCGAAGAAGACGAAAGCGAAGAAGGGCTTGTCGCTATCCTTTAGCATGGGCAGGTCTGTGATGAAGTCGTCCTTGATATTCGTGTCACGATCATAGGATGTATTGCCTGCCGTGCGTATGCGGAGGTTGGGCACGTGACCGAAGAGCAAGCGGGCAAAGGGAGGATCAACGAGCGAGGCACTGGGGTAGGTACGGATGTTATAGCCCTGCTTCAGCAGTTGGTCGATGAGCACAGGACTTTTGCGGTTGGTGTCCCAGGCAGTCCAGTAGTAAGGCTGCAAGCCTGTGAACATGCCGAAGACGGAGAATGATGTGCCGTTGCCACAACTGACGTGGTTCTGGTACCACTGCTCCTGATGGGCTAATTGCCAGAGGTTAGGCATACACTCCTCAGTGAGTGCCCTGCGGCTCCAGGAGTCGATGAGGAGGATGAGGATATTTGGACGTTTGCTGAGCGTTGTGTCAGTCTTGATAGGGTTTAATGGATAAACAAAGTCTCCGTCAGCAGTCTCTCCGACCTGCATGATGTGGCGCTCAAAGCCCATATCCTCCAGCAGCCCACTGGTGGACAACGGGAAGTAGTAGGGCACCAGCTTGACAACTTTGAGCACGGATGGCTTAACAACGAACGAGCCATAGATATGGATGCCGTTGGCAAGAATCAGGGTGGCGACGAGTGATAGGATGGAGATGACGGTATAGCGCTTCTGCCAATGTTGGAGGATGCGTCCGCTGAGCCACCAGCCACCTATGCATAGGGCAATGATAGCGGCCAACAGGAAACCTTCTGTGGCGTACAGCTGCCAGCTGAAGTCGAAGATGTCGCCGGCGGCAGGACCCGTCAGCATGTTGAGGATGAATCCGTTTAGGTGGAAACGGTAGATCTTGTACACCTGCATGTTGATGAATCCTGTCATCATGAGCAGACTGGTGCCAGTTACTAGCAGTGTGATGGCCAGTTGGCGCAGCTTGAGCAGGGCCCACGGCAGGAACAATACCAACCAAAAGGCTAGCAAGAGAATGGCGGCATGCGAGAAACAGGAGGTGATGAAGAACAGCCAGCCTGTGGCGTCAAGCGTAGATGCCACGCTGTCGCCTTGAATATAGAATAGGAGCAGCAAACCACCCAGAATGGTTGCTAGCAGATAATATATAAATCCTTGTTTGATGAGTTTCATGGGCGCAAAATTACGAAATAATTATGAACCAGAGGTCGCGAACACCGTTAAAAGTTAATAATCGTGAGCAATTATGCATGATGAATTATGAATTATTTTGTATCTTTGCAGCATGAATATGAAAACAGTGTTGAAATACCTGTCGCCACTGGTCAGCATGCTACTGAATTTGCTGTTGGCCTACGTGGTGTATTTTATTGCGCGCATGGCGTTTTTGGCTGAGAACTGGAACCTCTATGCCGACAACCTGGGTTGCTCACATCTGCTAGAGATGCTGCGTGGCGGATTGATGTTCGATACCACGGCCATCCTCTATACCAATGCTTTATGGATTATCATGGTGCTCTTCCCGCTGCATTGGAAGGAAAACAAGACCTATCATAACATCTGTCGTTGGGTATTCGTGGTGGTCAACATCCTGACGCTGGCTGTCAATCTTGTGGATACTGTCTATTTCCGATACAGCATGCGCCGTACGACAACGACCATTTTCCAGGAGTTCCAGAACGAGAACAACCTCGGTGGCATCTTCTGGACGGAGATGGTGAGCCACTGGTACTTCTTCATATTGGCAGCATTGGTGGCGTGGGGCTTGTGGAAACTGTACAGAAAACCAGATGTCAAGGGACTGAGGGAAGATGGAAAACTTGCCGTTTACTATCCTGTAATGTTGGTATCGCTGCTAGGCTTTGTACCGTTCTGTGTGGCTGGCATGCGTGGTGGTTGGACGCGTGACATCCGTCCTATCACCGTGTCAAATGCCAACAACTACTGTGATCGTCCTACAGAGACCGCTCTGGTATTGAACACGCCGTTCTCACTGATTCGTACCATTGGAAAGAACAACTTCGAGGTCATTGCTTACTATGATGCCCAACAGTTGGAACAGATATACACACCGATACACCAGCCACAGTGCCGCCATCCGTTTACGAAAAAGAATGTGGTGGTCATCATCATTGAGAGCTTTGGTAGGGAATATATAGGTACGTATAACAAGGATGCCGGCTATCCGTCGCAGACCCCTTTTACCGACTCTCTGTTGGCACATGGGGCACTGACCTACCGCTATAGTTACTGCAATGGTCGCAAGTCTATTGACGGCATGCCGTCGATACTCTCCTCGATACCGATGTTTGTCGAGCCCTTCTTCCTGTCGCCCTACAGCGTCAACGACGTGTCGGGACTGGCAGACTGTCTGAACGGCAAGGGCTACGAGACGGCTTTCTTCCATGGTGCTGAACGCGGTTCGATGGGTTTTATGGCCTTTGCACGTGCCACAAAGTTCAAGGAGTACTATGGTCGCGAGGACTTTGTCGCCGACCCGCGTACCAATGGTGACAAGGAGTATGACGGCTGGTGGGGCATCAGCGACGAGCCTTTCATGCAGTACATGTGTCAGAAGATGACCGATATGAAGGAACCCTTTATGACAGCACTGTTCACGCTGTCCAGTCACCATCCGTTCCGTGTACCGGATGCTTATAAGGATGTTTTCAAGAATGAAGACCCTGAGATGGAAATTTATCCGGTGATACGCTATACCGATATGGCCCTTCAGCACTTCTTTGAAAGTGCCAAGAAACAGCCGTGGTACGAGCATACCATCTTTGCCATCACTAGCGACCACACCAATATGACGAAATACCAGCACTATCGCACCGATATTGGCGGCTTTGCTTCGCCTGTCATTTTCTATGACCCCAGCGGTGAGATGGGCGAGGGAATGGTTGACGCTATTGCTCAGCAGACTGACATCATGCCGACCATCCTGGAACATCTGGGTTATGATAAGCCGTATCTGTCGTTTGGCGTCGACCTGTTGACAACACCTGCTGAGGATACATGGGCTGTGAACTACCTGAATGGCATCTATCAGTATGTCAAGCATGGTCATATATTACAGTTTGATGGTCAGCAGACGCGTGGACTGTATGCACTTACAGATTCGTTGATGCAGCAGAACGTGATGGGTAAGGTGGCCGAACAGCGGCAGATGGAGCGAGAACTGAAAGCCATCATCCAGCAGTATATGGAGCGCATGACAGAAAACAGATTAGTACCAGCAAAAAGTCGTAAGTAATGAAGTTGAATCAGATAAACTGGTTGAAACCTGTAACATCGCAGTGGCCACTGATGCTTGCCTATGTGGTACTGATAGGATGGTCGTCAGTGACGAAGAATCCCATTCCTCGTTGGCTTATCATCTTTTTGCATGCCTATCTGGTGGCAGGCCTAGTTACGCTGACGCGTAGTCGTATCGTCAAGACCTTGGTTTATGCGCTAATCTTTATCCTTTTTCTGACAGAGCTGGTACTTGAATGGGTGTTTGGTATGAATATCTCCCCAACTGTACTGGTGCTTATGGCTGAAACCAATAGTAGCGAGAGTACAGAGTTCATGGAGTCGCTATTGGATAAACCTCAACTATGGCAAGTGGCGCTATGTGGCGCAGGTTTGCTGATAGCCACTGTTTTGATGGAGTTAATGCAGCCACACATAAACAGGTGGGTGAAGCGTTGGCTCAGCGTGAAAGCCTTACGAATCATAGTAGGCGTACTGATGTTGTCTGGCACCATCTTCAGCTATTCATATATCCAGTTGTTTGCTTGCGAAGAGATGAACGAGGTGGACGAGTGGCGTAGTCACATGCGTAATCCTGATGATACGTTCACAAAAATACTAGTAGCTTGGTGTGATGTGCGTTTGTCGGAGAAAGAGATTGATCGTGTTGCCTGGCAAGCGGAACATATAGACGTCGTACCACAGACGGAGGTTGATGATTCTCTCAATGTTATCTTTGTGATAGGTGAGTCGTATATCCGTGAACATACCCCGCTTTACAGATATCCGTTGGCTACGACACCCTTCCTCTCTGCTGAACAGCAGGCGGGACGCTTATTTGCCTTTACCGATGCAGTAACCCCCTATATCTATACCACGCGTGTCATACGCAATCTGCTATGTTGTAACAGCTTGGGTGATGGTGAGGACTGGTCTACAACCCCTCCTTTGACAGCGGTCTTTAAGAAAAACGGTTACCGAGTCAGCATGTATGACAATCAGAAAACGTTTGATGTGGGAAAGCATGTGTTTGCTTTCTCGTTGAATACTTTCCTTTATCATCCTCGTATGCTCGAGGCCTGTTATCAGGAGGTGAACGACAGTACTTTTACGTACGACGGAGAGCTTGTTGACTATTACGAAAAGCACCAGCCAATGCCGTCTGCAGCTCGTCAGTTGGTTGTCTTTCATCTGTTGGGCCAGCATACGTCCTTCCGCTATCGTTATCCCGAAGGATATGACTATTTCAACGCGGATAGCATTTCTTTCCGTCAGGAGTCGTGGATGACGCCTGATATGAAGGAAGAGATAGCCTATTACGACAATGCTACGCGCTATAATGATGACGTCATCAGGCATATTGCCAGTTTATATCAAGATCAGAATACTGTTCTAATCTATCTTTCAGACCATGGCGAAGAGGTCTACGATTATCGTGAAAACTTCGGACGCGACGAGCTGAATTCAGGAAATGAGCTTCAGCAGATGTTGCGTTATCGCTACAAGGTCCCCTTTGTCGTATGGTGTTCTGACAAATATCTTGAACGGCATCCTGAAATGGTTGAGCAGTTAAAACAGTCGTTGGACAAGCCTTTCATGATTGACAATACCTGTCAGCTGCTTTTCCGTCTGGCTCATCTGCAGACACCTTATTATAAGTCCACCCGTGATGTGCTGTCACCTGATTATGCCTGTCCTAAGCGACTCATCAACGATCAGGATGACTACGACGAGTTGGTTCAAAAATAGTTCATAAATCATAGTTTGTAATTCATAATTCATAATGATATGCTGAAACAGTTTTTCTCCGTCATGGCGCGTTACCTCCGCCCATACCGCAAATACCTCGGATGGTCGGTGGTGCTGAACTTCCTGTCACAATGGATGAATGTGTTCTCCTTTGCCGTGCTGATACCCATTCTGAATATCTTGTTCAAGATAGATACGCAGGTATATACCTATAAGCCTTGGTCGTGGGACACGCTGGACAAGGAGCTCATCGTCAATAACGCCTATGCGTGGGTGCAGGAGCTGATTGGCATTCATGGTGCCTTCCTAACGCTGGTGTATATGGGACTGGCACTCGTCATAATGACAGGCTTGAAGACACTCGGTTATTTTGCATCATCAGCCGTTATGATACCACTTAGAACAGGTGTTGTTCGTGATATACGTATCGAAGTGTACGAGAAGGTTTTGCGCCTGCCACTGAGTTTCTTCTCTGACGAGCGCAAGGGTGATATCATTGCTCGTATGTCATCAGACGTAGGTGCCGTAGAGAACTCCATCACCAGCAGTATCGACATGCTTATCCGCCAGCCCATTGCTATCATCGTGTGTTTCTCGACGATGATATGGGTCAGCTGGCAACTGACACTTTTCGTACTAATCATTGCTCCTATCGCCGGCTGGATTATGGGTACGGTGAGTCGTAAGTTGAAGTCCCAGTCAGCAATGGTACAGAACCAATGGGGCGATCTGCTGGCTCAACTCGACGAGACGCTGGGTGGTCTACGTATCATCAAGGCGTTTATTGCTGAACATAAGATGTTGCAGCGCTTCATCAATATCAATGACCAATACCGCTCGAACGTCAACGCGATGGCTATCCGTCAGAGTGCCGCTCATCCCATGTCGGAATTCCTGGGAACAGTGATTATTGTCGTGGTGCTGTGGTTTGGTGGCTACCTTATCCTCAGCGAGTCGAACCTTATTGATGCGTCGACGTTCATCTTCTACATGGTCATTCTGTATAGCGTCATCAATCCTATCAAGGAACTGTCGAAGGCCACCTATCAGATACCTGTTGGATTGGCATCGATGGACCGTATTGACTTTATCCTGAAAGCTGACAATCCTATCAAGGAACCTGCAGTGCCACAGCCCATGACTTTCGAAAAGGATATCGAACTGCGTAATGTGTCGTTTAGCTATGTTGAGGGTCGTCAGGTGCTGAAGAATATCAATCTGAAGGTGCCCAAGGGTAAGACCATCGCATTGGTGGGACAGTCGGGTTCCGGTAAGTCGACATTGGTAGACCTGATACCTCGTTACCATGATGTCAACGAGGGTGAGGTACTCATCGACGGCAAGAACATCAAGGCTATGCGTATCTCTGAGTTGCGCTCATTTATTGGCAACGTCAATCAGGAGGCTATCCTTTTCAATGATACCTTCTATAATAATATCACTTTTGGTGTGGAAAATGCCACGATGGAGCAGGTCATCGAGGCTGCGAAGATAGCCAACGCCCATGAGTTTATCATGGAGTCGGAACATGGTTACGACACGATGATTGGTGATCGTGGCGGCAGGCTCAGTGGTGGTCAGCGCCAGCGCGTGTCCATTGCCCGTGCCATCCTGAAGAATCCACCGATACTCATTCTCGATGAGGCTACGTCAGCTCTGGATACAGAGTCGGAGCGTTTGGTACAAGAGGCCCTTGAGCGTCTGATGAAGTCGCGTACCACCATTGCTATTGCCCATCGTCTCTCGACTATCAAGAATGCTAGCGAGATCTATGTACTCTATGAAGGTGAAATCGTCGAGTCTGGTCAGCACGACGAACTCATTGCTAAGAATGGCTACTACAAACGTCTGTATGACATGCAGCAGCTGTAAAAAAGATGATTTATATTTGGATATTTATAATGTTTTTTGTAATTTTGTGGCCAAAACAGTTTGGTTTTCTTGCTAAATAACGCTATGAGTAAAAAAGAAGAACTTAAGAAACAAATATTAGAGTTAACTCGTGACTATTATAAAGAAGTGCATTCTCAGAAGCAAGAGTTCGTGCCAGGTGAGAGTCGTATAAACTATGGAGGACGCTTCTTTGATGACGAGGAAATGGTAAATCTTGTGGATGCTTCGTTGGACTTTTGGCTGACAGCAGGCCCTTGGGCGCATAAGTTTGAAACTCGTTTGGCCAAGTGGTTGGGGGTTAAATATTGTTCACTATGTAATTCAGGTTCGTCAGCCAACTTATTAGCCTTTAGTGCTTTGACGGCTCCAGAATTGGGCGATCGTCAGATAAAGCGGGGTGATGAGGTGATTACTGTTGCTGCAGGATTCCCAACGACTATAGCATGTATTGTTCAGTATGGAGCTGTACCTGTTTTCGTTGATATGGATATTGCAGAGGGTAATATTGATACGACACAGCTAGAAGCAGCATTGTCCGAAAAGACAAAATGCGTGATGGTGGCTCATAGTCTTGGAAACCCATTTAATCTTCAGAAAGTGGTTGATTTTTGCAAAAAATACAACCTGTGGCTGGTTGAGGACAATTGTGATGCGCTTGGGTCAGAATACTATATTGATGGTGAATGGAAGAAAACAGGTACTATCGGTGATATCGGTACTAGTTCTTTCTACCCACCACACCACATGACGATGGGTGAGGGTGGTGCCGTCTATACCAATAATCCTGAATTACATAAATATGTAAACAGTTACCGTGATTGGGGACGTGATTGCTGGTGCATAGGTGGTGTGGATAATACATGTGGCTGTCGCTTTACTGGTCAATTTGGCCAGTTGCCCAATGGCTATGATCATAAATATGTTTATAGTCATTTGGGATATAATCTCAAGGCAACAGATCTTCAAGCAGCAATCGGATGTGCCCAGCTTGAGAAACTTGATTTTATCGTATCGCGTCGTCGTGAGAACTTCGATATCCTGTATGAAGGTTTAAAGGATGTCAAGGAACTGTTGTTGCCCCGAGCTCAGAAGAATAGTAATCCAAGTTGGTTTGGTTTCTTTATAACAGTAAACGAAAATGTCGGATTCACTCGTAATGAGTTAACCTCTTATTTGGAAAAGAACAAAGTTCAAACGCGAAATCTTTTTGCCGGTAACTTGTTATGTCACCCAGCCTTTGAACAGTATCAGCAGGGTGTGGATTATCGTGTCGTTGGTGGTGAGTTGCCCGTTACGGACAGAATCATGCGTGATTCTTTCTGGTTGGGAGTCTATCCTGGTATGACACGTGAACGTCTGGAGTACATGATAAAAGTCATAAAGGATTTTGTTTCGCAACATCAGTAATTAAAAAAATCGTGACATGAAAGTCGTACTTTTGGCAGGAGGTTTTGGAACTCGAATCAGCGAGGAGTCTATGTTTAAGCCAAAACCGATGATAGAAATTGGGGGTATGCCTATATTATGGCATATTATGAAAGAATTTTCATATTATGGCCATAACGAGTTTATTATTTGTGCAGGCTATCGACAGGAATATATCAAAGAATGGTTTGCGAACTATTTTCTCTACAACTCTGATGTGAGCTTTGATTTTAGAGGTGGTCAGAATGAGATGATTGTACACCAAAGTCACTTAGAAAAGTGGAAAGTTACGGTTGTTGACACTGGCTATAATACTATGACGGGAGGCCGAATCAAGCGAATACAGAAATATGTTGGTAATGAGCCGTTCTTTATGACATATGGTGATGGCGTTTGTGATGTAAACATCAAGAAGTTGTTGGATTTTCATCGGCAAGAGGGTAAACTGGCAACACTTACTGCAGTCATTCAGCAGCAAGATAAAGGCGTACTGAATATTGACGAGGCTAACTCTGTACGTTCTTTCCGTGAGAAGAGTGCAACAGACGGTAATCCCATTAATGCTGGATATATGGTACTAGAACCAGAGGTGTTTAATTACATAGAAGGAGACCAGACCGTTTTTGAAAAAGATTCGCTGGCAAGGTTAGCACAAGAAGGTCAGCTGAAATCATATATTCATCAAGGATTTTGGCAGTGCATGGATAATCTCAGAGAACGAGACTTGCTGGAGGAAATGCTTAGAAACGGTAATGCTCCTTGGAAAAAATGGGAACGCACTGTTCCTATGGAAAACAAAAAGCGGCAAAAGTAAAGATATGGAAAACTTTTATAAGGGGAAACGCGTTCTAGTAACAGGACATACTGGTTTTAAGGGCAGCTGGTTGTCTATTTGGTTACACTTAATGGGTGCTGAGGTCGTTGGGGTCTCTTTGGATCCTTATAGTGAACGAGATAACTATGTACTGTCTGGAATCGCTGAGAGAATCTTTGCAGATCTTCGTGCTGATATCCGTAATCAAGCGCAACTCTTAGAGATATTCCAGCAATATAAACCAGAGATTGTCTTCCATCTGGCTGCTCAACCATTGGTACGCCTTAGTTATGATATCCCCGTTGAGACATATGAGACGAATGTCATGGGAACCATACATGTATTGGAGGCTATTCGTCATACAGATAGTGTACGGGTAGGGGTTATGATAACGACAGATAAGTGTTATGAGAATCGCGAACAGATATGGGGATATCGTGAGAACGAGCCTATGGGTGGCTACGACCCTTATTCTTCATCGAAAGGTGCAGCGGAAATTGCTATTAATTCCTGGCGACGCAGTTTTTTTAATGCTTCGGATTATGCCGTCAAACACCATGTCTCAATAGCAAGTGTCCGTGCAGGTAATGTGGTTGGTGGAGGCGACTGGTCAAAAGACCGCATAATACCTGACTGCGTTAGAGCGCTTGAGGCACACCAAACGATTGAAATACGCAGTCCTAAGGCAATACGTCCATGGCAGCATGTCTTGGAACCATTAAGTGGCTATTTGCTGTTGGCTGTCAAAATGTACGAAGAACCTACGCGATACTGTGAAGGATGGAATTTCGGACCACGTTCAGAAAGCATAACCCCTGTTTGGGATGTCGCTACCATGTTTGTTAAATATTATGGTGATGGTACATTGAAAGATGTCTCTCATCCTAACGCATTGCATGAGGCTAGCCTTCTTATGCTAGATATCTCTAAAGCCCAGATATTGTTGGGATGGAAACCCCGTACCAATATCGAGCAGTGTTGCCAGTTGACAGCGGATTGGTATAAGCGTTATCGCTCAGAGGATGTCTATAACTTGTGCTGTGAGCAGATTAAGTATTTCTTATCGTTATAGCTCCATCTATTCATGCAAAGAAGTATTGTAATAACTGGTGCCACAAGTTTTTTGGGTAGACATCTTGTACAGCTGCTGTTGTCTAAAGGAGATGTCGTCTATGCCGTCTGCCGTGATAAAACTAAGGGTAAGAAAGTCTTGGGTAACAGTGACAAGTTGCATGTTGTGGAGGCTCAGATGAAAGACTACGCTTGCTTGGCCGATGAAATCAAACAAGCCGATGTTTTTGTTAATTTGGCTTGGGATGGAACGGGTCATGATGGTAGAAATAATAAAGAGATTCAACAGCAGAATATTGCATATAGCAAAATAGCAATCAGCCAAGCTGTTCTAATGGGCTGTCAGTTGTTTGTTGAGGCGGGCTCTCAGGCAGAGTATGGCACACAGACAGAGCTGATAACGGAAAATACGGAATGCAGACCTTTCTCTGAATATGGTAAGGCAAAACTGGAACTATGGCGTTATGGCTGTGAGATTGCTGAGACAGGAAAGATGAAGTATATGCATCTGCGTATTTTCAGTCTGTATGGCGAAGATGACCATCCATGGACGCTTGTAATGAGTAGTGTTGATAAGATGTTGCATAATAATCCGATAGACTTATCTTGTTGTACGCAGAATTGGAACTTTCTCTATGTTGATGATGCTACAAGAATGATTGAAAGTCTGATGACATATGCATTGCAAGAGTCGACTTTTAGAAATGAGATATTTCATATAGCATCGCGAGATACTAGACCATTAAAAGAGTTCGTCTTGCTGATAAAAAGCATCTGCCAGTCTAGTAGTCTGTTGAATTTTGGCTCTATTACCCCCGAGCATATCGTCTCTCTTACCCCTGATGTCAGCAAAACGGAAGCTGTAGTTGGTGTAGTGGATACTGTAAGCTTTGAAGACGTAATAAAAAGAATTGTCAGTAGGTATGGATCAGAAAAATAGCGAGGAAGTTTTCCCAATACCGCATTATGATGTATTCTCAAAAGAGAGTAGATTCAGCAGAATAGCAGGCGTAAAGAGTGTTCTGCAATATGGCAGTTATGCTGATTGTAATACTCCTTGCGTTTCTGTCATTATGCCAGTCTACAATAGAGGTGATAAGTTTAGGGAATCTCTGTTATCAGTTGTTCATCAGGACTATCAATTCCCTTATGAAATTGTTGTTGTGGACAACTACGACAAAGATGATAATAGCCCCAATCTGGAAATAGTAAAAGAGGTAGGAGCCAAAAACATAATGTATTATCGACATGAATCCAACCTCGGCTATAATGGGAACTGCAACAGAGGAATAGAATTAGCCCGTGCTCCTTATGTCACGTTTTGCCATGATGATGACCTTTTCCTGCCTTTCGCGTTATCGCGTCTGATGGAGTTGCAGAAGAAATGTGGTGACAAATGCATTATTTCGGTGTATAAGACGATAGACGCTGATGGAAATATCCTCAATGATGCCTGTTATCCTAACTTTAAGAATGGTCCTTTCCTTATTCAGAAAGATTACTTTAGATATACACTGTGGGATCAATTTTTGTCATCTGGAGGTTTGCTGATAGGTAGCTTGTTTAACCGGAATAAACTCATAGCCATTGGAGGATTCGATGAAGACTATGAGCCAGTAACAGACTACGCCCTTCAGGTGTCGTATACCCATTATTATGGAGGCATTATGAACAATATTCCGATATTCAAGTATCGTATAGGTGAGAATGCTTCTATGTCTCTGTATACGCAGTTTGCCAGTGCTCATAGCAGAATTCAGAAGATTATTGCTCGTAAGTTGTTTGTACCGAATTTTCTTTTGAACATCATTATTAAGGCACACCATAACTATGTGCGCTGCATTTCTGAGATAACCTTTGGTGATGGTGATGAGTCGATGATTAATGAGCTAAAATGGAATGAACGAGTAATATTAAAGACATACTTGCTGTACCGTAAACTGAGGGAATACCGTATTTACGGACATGTTAAGACATATAAGCAGTTAAAGAAAGAGCGTTTGTTAGAACGCGAGAAAAAATAGTAATAAATAAAAAAAACACCAACGCATATGATAAAAGTTTCTGATTTTATATTCAGGCATCTTGTTGAGATACATGGCATCAAGCATTGCTTTCTTGTCACTGGTGGCGGAGCTATGCACTTGAATGACTCAATCGGACATACCAAGGGACTGACTTATGTTTGCAATCACCATGAGCAGGCATCTGCTATTTCTGGTGAAGGCTATTATCGTGCTAGTGGTCGACTGGCAGTAACATGTGTGACCACTGGTCCTGGTGGAACAAATGCGATAACAGGTGTACTTGGACAGTACTTGGATTCCATCCCAGGACTTTATATCTCTGGACAGATTAAAACGTCTACATATAAGCACACATACCCTTATTTGAATCTTCGTCAGTTAGGTGATCAAGAGGCCGATATTGTTTCTATGGTGAGCCCTATAACAAAATACGCCAAAACCGTATATAACCCTCTTGATGTTAAGTATGAGCTGGATAAAGCTATTGCGATAGCCATGGATGGTCGCCCCGGCCCTGTCTGGTTGGACATTCCTTTGGATGTGCAAGGGGCTATGGTTGATGAAACGCAATTCAAAGAGTTTGACAAAGAAACTGAGATCATTGATTCTGTGAAACATGCTTTGGTTGATGAACAGATAGAACAGCTTGTTGAAAAGATAAAAGCTGCCCAGAGCCCGGTAATCTATGTCGGAAATGGTGTTCGTTTGGCAAAACGTGAGAAGGAATTCATTACATTGGCAGAAAAGTTAAATATCCCAGTTGTTACAGCTATTAGCGGTTCGGATATTATCTGGTTTAACCATCCTCTTTGTTATGGAAAGCCAGGCATTTGTGGAGATCGTATCGGTAATATTATGGTGCAGAATGCAGATTTGCTAATTATTATGGGTACTCGATTGAGCATTCGACAGGTTAGTTATGCATACGATTTACTGGCGCCCAAGGCTTATAAAGTAATGGTAGATATTGACTTGGCTGAGATGCAAAAGCCTACGTTGAATATTAATATGCCTATCCATGTTAATCTCTCTGAATTTATTGATAAGCTGATGAAAACACTGGAAACAGAGAATCATATTCCTGGTTTCAAGTGTTGGAGAGAATGGGGTAGGAGTATAGAGAAAAAACTACCTACGCTTTTCGATGACAATCCAGATTGCGAAGGTTATGCCAATAGCTACAAGTTCGCGGACGAGCTGTTTAAACAGTTACAAGAAGGTGATGTCGTAGTGACTGGTAATGGTACTGCTTACACTTGCACTTACCAAGCAATGAAAGTAAAGAAAGGCGTGCGTGTATTTGCCAATCAGGGCTGTGCTGCCATGGGCTATGGACTGCCTGCTGCCATTGGTGCTTGCGTCAGCAACGATAATGGTCGTACCATCTGTGTTACTGGTGATGGTTCAATACAGATGAATCTCCAGGAACTACAAACTCTTGTGACATATTGTCTTCCGCTAAAGTTGTTTGTCATTGAGAACGAGAGTTATCTGGCGATAAAGACGACGCAAAAAGCATTCTTTAAAGGCGAGTTTACTGGTTCTAACCCCAATAGCGGTGTTGTTTGTCCCAATTTGTCTAAGATTGCGGCAGCCTATGGCATTCCTTATATGAGCGTCAGTGAAAATGGCTCCAAACTGACAGAGGCTATTTCTGCCACTTTGGCAACGGATGGCCCTGTGATATGTGAAGTACACATGCATCCAGAACAGACATTGTACCCCAAGTCTGCATCATTTATGGATAAGGAGACAGGACGCATGACTTCTGCCCCGCTTGAGAAGATGGCTCCGTTTTTAAGTGATGCTCTTCAAGAAGAATGTGTTTATTCCCCCAAAAGATAATTCAAAATATTGATGATGGAAACTGCTCCACTTTTATCATTATGTATTCCAACCTTCAACAGGGCAGAGTTGTTAGAAGATACGATTAAGAGAATCGTTTCGTATGACAGCTTCGATAATGAGGTAGAATTGGTAATTTCAGATAATTGTTCCACCGATCGTACACAGCAGCTTGGTGAGAAATATGCGGCTAAATATCCAAATGTAAAGTATTATCGTAATGCTGAGAATACATTAGACTACAATTTTATTCAGGTTTTAGATAGAGGGTCTGGTGCGTATCTAAAGTTGCTTAATGATTGGTGCTATCCTACAAAAGAAGGTCTTGCGATGATGAAGAACTTTCTAATAAAAAATAGGCATCGCGAATTACCGGTTTTTTTTACGTCAGGATGGGCAAGGTCAAAGAACTGCCAGGTTATTGAATGCCATCATTTAGATGAATACATTAAGGAAGTATCTGTAATGGTAACCTTTAATAACTTGTTTGGCGCGTGGAAATCTGATTGGGATAAAATTAAAGATAAACGACGGTTTACAGCTCTAAAACTGGCGCAGGTAGATTGGTCTTATCATATTGTTAGCAAGGGGGGAGGTGCAATACTTTGTAATGCACATACTTTGGAGTTAGCCCCCAAAATGCGCGAATCCGTTCGTCAGGGATATAATTATTTCGAGGTGTTGTTCAAAAACTACTATACAATTATGAGAGACTATGTCTCACAGTCTCTTATTCTTTCTAGTACAGTAGAAAACGATCAAAAGAATTTTTTAAAACATTTCCGACCGGAATTGTTCCAGGCCCTGGTTTGTCATACTGCAATTTATTGGAAATTTGACACGACAGGAACATGGAAAATATTATTTAAAGAATATAAGTACAGGCCTTATTTCTATATTTTTGTTATCACTCTTCCTTTTCAGTGGCTGTTACATGCTAGTGTTAGAGACTTCGGAAGAACTAAAAATGTAAGCAGAAATTTGAAAGTGTCGTAATAAGTTTGTATCTTTGCATCTATCATGGCAGAAGAAGGTTTAATAAGTATCGTTATACCAGTTTACAACGTCTCTGATTATTTGGATACGTGTGTGGCATCTGTTGTACGACAGACATATGGTCTGTGGGAATTGTTGTTGGTTGACGATGAGAGTACAGACGGTTCTTCTTATAGGCGGGAATAGCGATGCTTACTAATGGCGTCATATGTTCGTTGATAATAATTTGAGGTTATGTGCTTCATGAAGAGAACTTGCTCAGGAAT
>Ga0256407_10004041_pt1 | contig 25043 bp, 10 predicted proteins | sample RumenRJG_04DNA_FD_193489 | JGI IMG/M metagenome (GOLD analysis project Ga0256407, IMG submission 193489) | Bovine rumen microbial communities from Lethbridge, Alberta, Canada - RJG_04 | ecosystem: Host-associated > Mammals > Digestive system > Stomach > Rumen | place: Canada: Alberta... | reverse complement strand
TTTTATGAATTAAATTTATTTTTTTTTATTGATTGTTTTTTTGTATAAAATCAGTTATTTTAATTAATAAAATATAAAATATTTTTTTGTTAATATTATATTAATATTATTTTTTACTTATTTATAATGTTATAAATTTTAATTTATATATATAATTTTTTTTATTTTTTATTAATTAAAAAATGGATAATAATAATATACAAGGGTTATATACAATGCAAAATAATCAAATTATTCCTGATGTAAATGATAATATTTCCAATATAAATTTTCAAAATCAAAATAAACAAAAAAAATTTTATTTTACATACATTTTTAAAGAAAGTTTAGAAAGAGTTTATAATTTTTTTAACAAATTAAATAATTACAATAATGAATCTTTCAATAGATTTTTTTCAAATGTATCATATTCAAAAAATGATAAATTAGATGAAGAGGGAAATTTAATTAATTTTGAATGGAAAAATAAATATAAAATTCAAACAATGTGTATAAAACAAAATAAAACAAGTATTTCAAAATCATTTATACATAAAACAATTTCAGTATCCCAATTACCATATGGAAATTTCTTATTAAAATTTAAATTTTTTTATAATTCATGTGAAAATTATACTTTATTTACATTTGAAAGTGAATTTGATAATCCAATTGAAATAGACAATAATAATTATAATGAAGTATTAAATAATGATTTTGATTTTATTTGTAAAGAAATTGAATTAAAATTACATAAAGATTTAAATGGTTTAGAACAAATTGAATCTGTAATTATAAAAAATAAATTAAAAAAAGTTTGGAATTTTATTTTAGATTTTGAATATTGTTTTAATTCTTGTTATAAATCTTTAAATGCTACTAGATTAAGTGTTGAAAATGAAAAAGGTGAAAAAATAAAAAATATACAAGAAGGTAATTTTGTTAAAGTTATTAAAGATGAAATAATTATTTCTTCATTGATAGTTAAAAAAATAAATGAAAATGATGATAAATGTGAAGTTATTTTAGAAAGTTCTGAAAATAAAAAATTTAATAATGATTTTATTATTATAGAACAAACTTGTTATATTATGTGTAAGAAATTAAAAGAAAATGTTACTTTTCTTATGATTAAACATATTGGACATGAATTTATATCTGATGAAAAATTAAATGCTTTAAGTGTCATAAAGAAAAAAATTTTGTTAAATTATAAAAATATACTCGAAACAAATTATAATCAAAATTTAAAATCAAATGATGATTCAAATAATTTAAATAAAAGTAGTAGTAATTCAATATAAATAAATTTTAAAGTGTATTTATTTTAATTGTGATATTATTTTAATAATTATTTAATATTTTGGATTGATTGAACTAATTTTCATCTTTTTAAATTTAAATTATAATTTAATATTTATTTTTAAAATATTTATATAAAGAATATTTTCTTTATATTGAATTATTTTCTAAAATTTTTTGAAGCTTTTAATGACTATAAAAAATTTTTATTCATTTATTATATTAATAAATATTGTAAATACTTTAATATTTCATTTTTTTTCTTATATATTTACAATAATTTATTTTTATTTAAATTAAATTTTATTAATTAAAATTAAATATAATAATATATTATTTATAATATATACAGAATAAATTAACTTTTTAAGATAAGTTCATCATTATTTAAAAAAATCATTTTTTTCCTTCAAACAAAAAAAAAAACAAACAGAAAAAAAATCAATCATCACTTTCATTATCTTCACTATTACTACTATCATCATTCTCACAATCACTTTTAAAACAAAGTAACAATCCTCCTTTCCCAACTTGACTACTTTTAACTAATTTAAAATTAGTCATAACACTTTCATAAAATAAACTTTTATCATTATTTTCTCCAGTCATGGGAACAACAATTAAATTAATTTCATCAATACAATTTGCTTTTAAAAAAGCTCCATTAATAGTACTTCCTCCTTCAAGCATTAAATTATTTATTCCAAAATTTTTTTTTAATTTTTTTAAAGCATTTGGAATATTAATATCAGTATTTCCAGATATAATATATGAAATTTTTAACTCTTGTAAATAAATTAAATAATCATTATCAACATTTTCTGTCATTATTTGAATAATGTATTTATCTTTTGTTCCTGGTAAAATATTACTTTTCCATCCTAAAGTTCCTCTTCTATCAAATGTAATTGCATAATTTTTTGTTTTTGATTTTACTATAAAATCTCCTTTTTTTATATTTTTCTTTTTTATTTTTGTTAAATCTGGAAAGAAATCATTTGTATATGATTCATTCATTGTTGTTTTACCATATATTGTCCCATCTGTTTTAAATTCTTTGTTCATTTTGTTATATAAGTTTAAAAAAAATATACATCTTTCTGAACTTAAAAAATTACCTGTTACTTTACCATCTATTGTCATTAACATGAAACAATTTATGTAGGGTCTATCGTCTGATAAATTTTCCATTTGTTTTAAATTTATTTTTCAATAACGAATAATTTTTTTTTTAAAATTAATTAATATAATTTTTATTTATAAATGAAAAAAAATATTATTAATAATATGTTATTGTTAAAGCAATTTTTAATCAAAATTCAAAAAAATTTTTTTGATTAAATATTTTTGATGTTTCTTTATTCTTTTATAATTATTGAAATTTATTTTTTTTAGTAATAAAACTATGGGATATATTATAATATAAATAATAAATATTAAAGGGAAAAATATATAAATAATAAATTTTTTAATTAATTTTAAGAAGTATTAATTTAATTTTTGTAATCAATGGAATATAGTATATAAATTTAAACTTAAATTTTTTTTTAATTTATATTATTGAGATCTTTTAATTATTTTCAATTCTATTTTTCATATTATTGATATAAAAATTAACTCAATTTATTCCTAATTAGTTAAAATGAAATTTTTATATTTGAAAAATAACTATCATATTTATAATCCCATTTTATTTTTTTGAAATAAAAATTCTCTAATTGGGAGTGTATAATTATATATTTATTGAATTTTATTTTATAGGAAATTTAATAATAAAAACAATTCGAAAATTTTATTTATTTATGATAAAATATTAGGAAGTAAAAAGTGTGATTGAAAAATAATATAATGTTATTTTTATTATTTTATCATTTATCAAAAAAAATGAAAATATTTTAAGAAAAAAAAGAAAAATTATAAAACAATTATTGAGTTTTTTTATATGAAAAAAATTAAATTTTCATTATAATTATTTCCTTTTGTTTAAGGAATATAAATTTAATCTTTTCAATATTTCATAGTTATACTACGTTTTTCTAGTATAATAAATATCACATTTCTGTTTAATCTAAATATACAATTTTTTAGTTGTCATTGAATTTAAAAATTTAATTCCAAGTTTTATATGTCATTGACATTTATTTAAAATTATTATAAATGAAAATTTTTGAACAAAGAGTTTTTAAAATTAAATTTAAAAATATAAAAAAAGAAAAAAAATACAAAATAAGAAATAAATTCTTGTTTAATATATTTAATAATCAAATAAAAATATATGAAATATGATATTGATATAAATGAATATATAAAAAGAATTATGTTTTTAAAAATTTTTTTATTTATATTATTCTTTTAAAAGTTGTATTAACTATATAATTGAATTATTTTTTTATTTAATTTTTTTAAAAAAATATTAATTATTTTAGAAATATAAAAAAGGATTAAAAAATAAATAAAATACATCATAGGTATTCTATAAAAATAAATTGTATAGTTCATATAATTAAAAATTTTAGAAATTCATTAATATTTAAAATTAAATTAATTAAATATAAAATATTTAAATTTATAAAATAATTTATGCCTAATGTTTTTCATTTATTTAATTCTAATACCAAATTAAAAATAAATAATTTATGAATATTTTTATTAATTTAAAATTTAATTATTTTTATAAATGAAAAAATTATTTTTAAATAATAATTTAATATTTTTGTGTATTATATAGGATTATTTTCAAAAAATTTTTGAAGTTCAAAAGAGTTTTGTTTTAATATTTTTGCTGTTGTATCAAATTTATTTTTTGAATATATTTTATTGTAATTATAAAATTTTTTTGAAGAATTAGATGAATTCATTTCAATTTTATTATTCCTAAAATAAGATTTATTTAAAGGATTAATATTATTTTCTTCATTATAAATATTTGGATTTGAATTTATTCTTACTAATCTATTAAGTAATTGAATATTTTCTTCCATTTTTTTTAAAAATTTTTTATCTTTTATTTCATCATTTAAATAATATATATCATTATAATTTATTTTTAAATTATTTGAAGAAGGATATTTTTGCATTTTATTTTGAGATTTATTTTTTAATTTATCAAAATATTCATTTAATCTTGAATCATTATTGATATCATTTTCTAAAAATGGCTCATTCTTTTTTTCAAGTTTTATAATTATATTATTTCTTCCACTTATTCTTTGATTTTTTGGATTAATATTATTGTAAATATCATCAAAATTTCTTTCAAGAGAATTTAAATTATTTTTATTTTTAAAATTATTTTTTTCAACTATATTATTTTCATTATAATTTAAAGAATCTTTTTTTTTAATTTCAGAAATATCATCATTTACTTTTATAGAAATATTAGATAAAAGATTATGTGTATAAGTTGTATATGAGGGTTGCATAATATCATTGAAAAGATTTTTCATTTTCCCAACAAGAGAAGAGGAAATTTTTGGATTAAAAAGTTTTTGATTTTTACTTTCTTTATTAGAAATATTATTATTAAAAGAATTAGAATAAATTTCACTATATGGATCTTTTTTAAGAAAAGATTTTTGTTTATATTTTAAATGATTATTTTGATTTAGGAAATTATTATATTCAAATTGATTATTTTGATAATTTTGATTAATTGATTGAAAATCTTTTATTTGTTTATTATTATTTTGTTTATTCGCTTCTATATTTAATTCTTTATACTTTTCCATTTCTTTAAAAACTTCGAAAACAAAATCTTCAAAATCATCATTTTCATATTCATCTTTTATTTTTCTTATATTTTTTAAAAAATCTTCTTTTAATGTTTTAATAGATTGTATCATTAATATTTTTTTTCTTCTTTTTCTTTCTTTTTCTTCTCTATTTTCTTTCTTAAATAAATCTTCATTTTGATATTTTTTTTTTTCTATTAAATCCCATTTATCTTCTAAATCTTTTAAAATAGAAATTCCACTTATATTCATTAATTTATTATTAATATTATTATCTCTAACAGTAGAAGGAAAATCTTCAATTTCTAAATCATTTTCATTTATTTCAAAAACATTACTTATATTTTCATTAAACTCTTTATCAATATCTTCAATATCATTTTTCATTTTTTTAAATTGAATTTAAAAAAAAAATCCATAAAAAATTTAAAAAAAAATTAATAAATAAATATACAAATTTATTTCTTATTAAAGTTTAACAACAACACAACTAACATTATCAGTAGAATCATATTCTAAACTTAACTGAATAATTTTTTTACTTAAATCTTCACAATTTAAATTTTCTTTACAAACATTAAATAAACTTTCTTCATTTACAACATCCCAAACTCCATCAGAAGCAATAATAATAAAAACTTCATCAAAACTGATTTTAAAAGTATTAATAGATGGAATAGAGCTAACACCATAATTTTTCATTTCTCTATCTCCAATACTTCTAGTAAGCATTAAACTACCAAAAACTCTTCCAGAAAAAACCATTCCTCCTTTTTTTTTAATTCTATCTACTTCTTTTTTATCATTACAATTATGATCTTCTGATATTTTAATTAATGAATTTTGTTTTATTAAATAACATTTACTATCACCAACATTAGCACAAGTTATAAATTTTTCATTTTTTTTTAATTGATTATTATATTTTTGATATATTAAAATTACTGTTGCTGTTGTTCCTGATTCGTTTGGAAAGTTTTTATTTGATATTTCATTATCTATTTCTTGAAAGGAATTAGATAATGATTTGTGATAATTAAATTTAGTTAAATTTAAATTTTTTAGTAAAATTTTATGTAAATTTTCCTTACAGTATCTTGCTGGTTGATCACCACTATGACCATCAAATATTGCAAAGTATGCTATTGGAGGATTTGATGTTAATTGAGGGATTATTGTATGGAAATCTTCCATTTTTTCTCTGTTTGATATATTTGGATCTTCAAAATATGAAAAGTTTGAAAATAATTTTATGGGGGGATTATTATTATTTGGGTTATTGTTATTATTTATATTGTTTTGGTTTATGTTTTGATTTTGGTTATATATAGTGTTTGGTATTTTGTTATTGTTTGGATTGTTATTTATTTGGTTATTGTAATATTTTGTGTTTTGATTATTGCTATTATATATGTTAGAATGGTTGTTATTGTTATAAATGTTTTTTTGATTGTTATTATTATATATATTATTTTGATTATTATGATTATGAATATTATTTTGATTATTATTGTTATATATATTGTTTTGATTGTTATTGTAATATATATTATTTTGGCTGTTATTATTATATATGTTGTTATTTGGATAATTTTTATTTTGATTATAGGGCTTTTGATTATTTGGGATATTATTAATTATATTTTTATTAATGTTAGTTTGGTTGTTGTAGTTATTTTTTTTATTATTATTATATTGATTAATATTATTTTTAATATTATTAAATTCATTTTTATTATTATTATAAATTATATTATTATTATAATTTAAATTCATATTTTGTTTATTGTTATTAAAGTTCATATTACTATTATGAGGTTTATTATTTCCAACATTATTATTATTCATATTCCCTTTATTATAATTATAATTATTGTTATTTTGAAAATTTTGTCTATTATTATTGTTAAAATTTGAATTATTAATCATATTATTATAATTATTATTCATGCTGCTTCTTATATCATTATAATTATTATTATTATTATTATTATTTACACTTTTTCTAATATCAATATTATTATTGTCCTGAATATTGCTTCTATTTTTATGAAAATTATACCTGGTACTATTATTAACATGTTCAATATTACTTTTATTAACATTATAATTCAAATTAGTTTGGTTAAAATTATTTTTCTTTCTATTATAAGGATGATTATAATTAGGATTATTTCTAATTTGATCAGAAGAAACATCAATTCTTTCTCCAATCTTATTCCCAAATTGATTATTATAATTTCTATTTCCATGATATTTCATATTATAATTTTGTTCATAATTATTGTCATGATAAAAATTTTTTTTATATGCCTCAACATAATTAATTTTCTTATATCTAGGATTACTTTTATTTACATGTATTTTATTTCTTGGAACATCTGCACTAATATTATTATTATTTTCCCCTGTTCTAATTCGATTATTTGGATTTTTATTAAATAATTTACTCATAATTGGATTTGCAACTGCAGATAAATCTCTTTGATTTTTTTTATTACTTTGATTAATATTATTATTTTTTTTCTCTGAATAAGGATTATATTTTACATTAATGTAATTTTGTTTCATTTGATCTGGAATTGACTCTTTTATATTATTATTTTCATTGTTATTATTACTTCTTTTTATGAAATCATTTATGAAAAGATGATGATTTTGTGAACCATCTGAATTTAGTCTTTTATATCTTTGAGTTGATGGTCTTTTTTTATTTTGATTATTTTTTTTGAGATATTCCAACATTTTTTTTTATTGTTATAAATTTTATTATATATAATAATTTTTTTTAATTTAATATTAAATGATATTAAAATAATATTTAATAAGTTCAAAATTTATTAATAATAATTATTTTATTTTTCTTTTATTTTGAAGTAAAAGGTTCATCATTTTTATTTTTTATATTATAATCATAATCATCATCTAATTGCTTTTTTACTTATTATATAAAAGGGATAGATATTATATTCAATTTTATTATAATTATAATTTCTTGGATTGGATTTCTTAATTTTTATAAAAAATCATTTTAAAGATTTGAAATTAAATTTTCTTCATTTAAATCATTTTAAATTTCTTTCACATTGAAATGAATATTAATAAAATAAAATGAAGTCTTGATATATAATAAATGAGATAAATTATAATTTTAGAAAATTTACTTAATTTTTTTTATTTTAAAAAAATAAAAGAATATCTTAATTTTTAGTTAATTATATTTTTTAATTATATATAATAATATATCAGGATTATCATTTAATAAACTATTTTTTCAAAAGTTTTTTACTTTTTTGAAAAAATATTATTGATTATTTTTTACATTAATAATATGATTATGAAAACTTTGTTTACTATTTACACTATTTGATAATTCTTCATTTTTTGAATATTTCTTAACATTTTTTTTTATATTATTTATTTTATTTTCATTATCATTTTCCTGAGCATCATCTTTCAAATTTAAAGACATATTTTTATTCTCATTATCATGATTTTCTTTATAAAAATCATCATATTCCAAAACAATATTTTTCAATTCTTCATTTTTAATATCATCAATATTATCTAATTTAAAGTTAACTTTCTTAACTAATATTTTTAAAATACCCTTAATACCTTTTCCCATATTAATATCATAAGTAGCAATTAATAAATCAATTACAAAGCAAAAACTACAAATTAAAAAAGTAAGTAACCAAAATTTACAAGAAGTAACAACAACTTCATAAGTAGCTTGACTATGATAAACAAAAATCTTATTTAATCCAAATTTAAAATCAAAATGTAAAGTAATTAAAACAATAACATAAGCCAAATAAGTAATAATCCCAATAATTAACCAATGTACAATAGTATGTGTACTAGTATTAACAATTAATTGATTAGTAACAATAATAATAATATTAGTATATAAAATAACAGAAATAAACCATAAACCACTTTGATCACCTTTTTCATTAACTGCAATATTTTTTAATGTATAAATAGTAATAAAAAAATTTAACATTGCATGAATAATTGCTTTGAAAATATATAAAAGAAATTTTTTAATAGTAAAAGGAATATAAATATCTTTTTGTTCTTTATATAATCTAGGTAAAAATTTATGAATTAATTTTCCATCATCATCACAAAAATCCCAATCATAACAAGCTCTTGTTCCTAAAGGAAAAGCAGTTAATAGTAAATTATATAATCCAATTAACCAATCATCAATTGTAGTTTGTGCTGAGAAATTAGAATAAAAACTAAAGAAAAAATGATCAATAGTGAGAATAAAATTTTTATAAAAAAAAAATAATATCATCATACTAATTTTCCTATAATTATTCCTTCCATGATGTAATAATAATCTTTTTAATATTTTAAATTCTCCAATTGCATAATCTGAACTTTGAACTGCATTCATTCCTTCTTCACCAAAAATTCCTATTCCAATATGAGCTTCCATTATCATTGATACATCATTTCCTCCATCTCCAATTGCTAAAGTAATTTTATTTGTTAAGTAATTTTTTACCATTTTAACAATTAATGATTTTTGCAATGGTGTTACTCTACAACAAATTACACTTTTTGCATCTTTTGCAATATTTATAAATATATGTTGTAATTCTTCATTATTAAATAATGTTATTAATGCTAATGAGTCTATTAAAATTCCAAAATTGTAAATTGGGTTTTTTTTTAATTTTGTGTTTAATTGATTTATTGAGTTTTCTTCTTTGAATTTATTATATTCTTTTGCAAAGTTTATTATTATTTCTTCAATTTCATCTTTGTTTATTATTGATAATTTATTATCTCTTTTTGGGATTTTTCCTTCTATTGAAAATATTCTCATTGGGTTTTTTTTATTTTTTGATAATAAATTACAACTTAATGCTATATTATATGCAGTTGACATTTTATCTCCTGTTAGCATCCATATTTTTATATTTGATAATTGTAATGATGCTATTGTTTCATTTACTTCATCTTGTAATTTATCTTCTACAATTGTTGCTCCTAATAAAGTTAAATTTATTTCTACTTCTGATGATAAGTAATCTTCTATATTTTGATCTTTATTTTTATTTAATGACATTCTTAATGTTTTTAATTTTGATTCTATTATTTGAAATTCTTCTACTGATAATATTTTCATTGCTACAAATAATGTTCTAAAACCTAAAGCTGAATATTTATCTACGTAATATTGAGTTTTATTTAATATTTCTTTATTATTATTTTCTGATAATCTTTCTGTTATAATATTATCTGCTCCTTTACAAAATAATTTTATTTTATTATTATCATGTGTATCTTTTATTATTACACTTTCTCTTTTTCTATCACTTGTAAATTCAAATAAATCTAATAATTCAATATCATAAAAATCATTTTCACCTATTTTTAATCTTCTTATACTCATTTTATTTTCTGGATTTTTTATAAATTGGAAATTATTTTTTTTACTTGCATTTAATAATTCTATATTATCAGGAGATAAACCAATATAATTATCATTATCATCAATATTACAATTATGACATAAAGAAAGTGCTTTCCAATAATTTATTTTATTTTCATCTTTCAAATTATCATTCATTTTTATATTATCATTTTCATTATCATTTGACTCTAATTCTCCATTAATAACAGAATATTTAAATTCCATTTTATTACAAGTTAAAGTTCCTGTTTTATCAGAAAAAATATAATCAACCATTCCACATTCTTCATTTAAATTAATATTATGAGGTAAAATAAATTTATCTCTTATTTTTGAATAACCACCAATATCAGCATAAATAAAAAGAGCTTGTATTGTTTTTACAATTTCCAAAGTTACAATTAATGAAATTGGAATCATAGTTTGAATTAATAAAATATATGAAAAAAAAGCAATAAAAGAATCTAAATCAATATTCGAAACATCCATTTTTTTCAAATATGGATTATTCTTTAAGTTTTTATTAAAATAAACTTTATGCATAATGGCACAAAAAATACATAATAAAATTTGAAAACAAAAAATTATAATTAATAACTTATTCATTAATTTTTCAACAGAAGAATATTTCATTCTAGGTTTTTTTGAATTTAACATAATTTTATTATAATTACCAGTATATAAAACAATACCATAAATATAATCAGTATTTTTTAATTTAGCACCTTTAAGTAATAATTGTTTAACATCAAGTGGAATATCAATAAGAGAATTATCATTAAAATTTTTGGAAAGTTGCATTTTTCCTTGTAAATGATATAAGAGAGGATTTGGTTTATCAGTAAAACAAAAACCAGAAATTTGATAATTATTTTTTTCTAAAAAACCAATACTTAAAATATTAGCTTGTTTAATTTTTAAATTTTTTTCCCCATCTAAAGTAGCAGTTTCAATATAACATATTCCTTCATTTAAAGAAGAATCAATTAATATCATATCAGAAGGAAAAACTTCATTTTTTTTAACTTTAACAATTTGTCCCATTTCTAATTTTCCACTTTCTATACTTTCAAATTTGAGATTTGTATTATTTAAATATTCAGTTTTTTCACTATTTTGTTGTTTATCTAATTTATATCTATTTATATCTTCTATTAATTCCCTTATTAATGAAATTAATAAAACAAATATTATTGGAATTAATGCAGTTGATGATGCTACTGGAGTTATTATTTTAAAACAACTTAATATTGCTGTTACTAAAAAATATATATTTGCTAAACGTTGAAATTGATAAAAAAGAGCTTTTGGAATAAACGTTATTATATTATATTTTGTTGTACTTACTGTATTATTTTTAAATTTGAAAACTTTTTTATTTCGTTCATCATTATTAATAAAAAATTTAAATTGGACTTCTTTTTCATTATTTGCTATTGTATCATTATCTTCAATAGACATCACTTAATTATTAAATGAATTTTATTTTGTAATTGATGATGAAATAAAAAAAATTAATTAATTAATTGAAAAATATATTTTAATTATAAATTTTAAGTATTTTAAAAAAATAAAATAAATTAATTAATGAATTATTCAAAAATTATAATTTTTTTTTAGAATGGAAAATATTGAAGAATTAAACAAAAATGATGAAAAAATAAAAGAAATAGTAGAAAAATGGAATAATTTACAAAAAACAATAAAAGAAGAAATAACTCTAAAACAAATGATAATAAGTCAACAAGAAAATTATAAAAATAAATTAATAAAAGATTACCAAGATTATTATAAAGCCAAATTAGAATCTCGTCAAATTTTTGAAAATATTTTAATAATAGATCAAAATGAATTAAATGATTTAAAAAAATATAATGAAAGTCAAGAAGCAGAAAATAAATTACAAGATGCATTTGATCCAATTTCAAAACTTTTATTTTTATTTCGTTCAAATTATGATTATATTTTAACAATTTTTTCAATTATTGGAGAAATGGAAATAAAAAATAAAGAAAATATAAAAAAAATAGAATCTTTAATTGATTTATTTTGTCATCAATTTTATGATAATATTTTAATTCCAAATCCAGAACAAGAAGAATTATTAATTTTATTTTATTTATTATTAGAAAAAGAAATTACTTCAATGAATTTAGCATCTTGTTCTTCTTTTTTAGAAAATACAATTATTGGTATTTTTTTAAAGAGTTATACAAAAAAACAAGAATTAAAAAATTATCTTTCAATAACTTTAGGTTCTTTAATTTTATCTATTGAAAATGAAAATGATGGATGTTTAAATATAAATTTAGGAAAAATTAAAGAACATGTTGAAAAATTTTCTGATAATAATAATAATAGAAATGATAATAGTGAAATAACTGAAAAAATGTTAACAAAAGATATTCCTCATTGTAAAATTCATTTTCATTCTATATTATATGTAAATGAAGATAAAAATGAAGATGAAAATAATCAAAATGAAAATAATATAAATAATAGAATTAAATATAATAATGATTATCCAATTGAATTAACACAGGATGTATTAATTGATAGAAGTAAAAATGAAAAAGATTCAAATTTAAGAGAATTATATTATCGTCAATTAGAAAAAATAAATAAAGATCAAAATGTTTTTACAAATAAAAAATTTATACAAAGTTTAAAAAATATTTCTGAAAATCGAATGGAAACATTTAATAGATATAAAACAAATTTTTTACGTATTCAAAAATATATAGATTGCATTATCCAATCTTTAATAGATAAAATAGCAACAATTCCTTATCCATTAAGATGTATATGTAAAATAATTTATATGTTAATTGATAAAAAATTTCCTAAAATAAGTAAATATGAGAGAAATGCTTTTATTGGAGAATTTATTTTTGGAAAATGTATTTTACCTATTTTAATTAATAGTGATATAAATGCAATAATAACTTCTACAATTTTATCAAGAGAAACAAGAGATTGTTTAACTGAAATAGCTAAAGTTTTAACTAAAATAAATAGAGGAATGTTTTTTGAAGCTAATTTAGAAACTGATTTTACTATATTTAATCATTATATTATTGAAGTTATTCCACTTATTAATAAATTTTATGATAATTTAATTGATGTTCAATTACCAAAAGTTTTAGATGTTTTATTACAAAATCATATGAAAAATATTAATGTATCTAATATTAAACAAATTATTTTGAAAAAAGGAAGAAATTATACTGGGGAAAAAGCTAAGTTTAATCATTTTTTTATTGAAGATAATGAGAATAAAAAAGAAGAAAAAAACGAAAATTATAATAAAATGATTACTGAAACTTATAATTATTTCCAAGAAAATAATGATGAAATTTTTAATATTCAATGCATATGTTTTAGTATTGAAGATATTTTATTTTTAATTTCAATTTTAAAAAATAGATTAAAAGAATTTGAAAATCTTCCTAAATATGATTTTTTTAATAGAACAATGGATAGAATTTTAAGTGAAGAATATAAATTAGATCAAGAAATTATAAATAATAAAGAAAGAAATTTTTTTTTAGTTTTTAAAGAAATTATAAACCCAAAATATTCATTTTTGAAAGAAGACAATGAAAATAGAAAAGAGGAAAAAAATAAAAATGAAGAAGGAGAATTAAATTTCATATTAAATAAAGTAAAAATATGTATTAAAAATGTTTTAACAGGATTAAATTTATTAAATAATAAAGATTATCCATATTTGAATATTGCAGATAGTACAAAAAATTTTTTTTCTGCTTTAAAATATACATTAGATGATTATGGTGATAATGAAGAAGGTGAATTATATAATGGAATTCCATTAAGTTGGTATAGTCAATATATATCAAATAATATTAATATGATAGATAATGAATATCAAAATAATGATTTTGAAAAATTATATAATTTATTATATAATGAAGAAAATAATACTTTAATTAAATTAAGAGAATTTATTTCAATTTTTAATACACGTTTTGGCTTAAATCAAAGATGTTCTGAGAAAATAATAGAAAAAGCAAAAAAAGATGTTAATAAAATAAAAGTAATAGAAAGATTTATGAAAATGGAAAAATTAATTAATATAAAAATTTATGCTATTTTTATAAATCAATCCCAACAAATACTACAAAATAATAAAAAAGAAAAAAATAAAAATGATGATGATGATGATTCTCCCCCTACATTTCTTATTAAAAAAGAAATGCCTAAACCAAAACCATCTAATTATATTGAAATAAGAAGTATTGATGATTTCATTCAAATATTCAGTGAAAAATCTTTAAATAAAAATAATTTAAATTGTCCAGATATATTATTAAAAATAAAAGAAGATATAGAAACAGGTGATCAAAAAAATAAAATATATCAAACAATAAGTGATTTTTTAGATATAATAAATCAATCAATAAACAAATCAGATTTATTTATAAAAGATAATGAAGATGAGAGAAATTTTATAAGAGAAGGAATACAAAATCATATATTAAAAAAAATATATAAAACAGTTTTTCCTAAGGAACCATTAAAACAAGATGTTGAATTTTATGAAACAACATGTAAATTATCTTGGATAAAACCAGAACAATTAGATATAAAAAAAATATATGTAAATGAATTAAAATATGCAGAAAAATGTGTTAGTAAAATTGATTCTGGAAAATCAGTTTATGAAAAATTAAAATATATTGCAGATGCACATAATACAATAAATAATACTATAAAATTTTCTACTGGACAAAATAGTAATGCAGGAGCTGATGATTTAAGTCCTATTTTTCAATATATTATTATTAAAGCAAGACCTAAAAGATTTTTTTCTAATATTAATTATATTAAATGCTTCCTTGGACCTAATCAAGTTAAAGGAATTAATGGTTTTTTATTAGGTCAAATGGAATTTGCTGCTGAGTTTATTATGAGAATTGATTGTAATAAAGTTAAATTGAATCCTGAAGAATTTGAAAATAATATTAAAAATTCTATTATTTTTAAAAAATAAAAGTTTATTTTTGTTATTTAAATATTGATAATATATTATTATATTTTTGAAAATAATTTTATTTATTTTAATTACATTATTTTGTATTTAAATTTATACCATAAATAAATTTTATTGTTACTATAAAATGGATTTTTAAATTTTTTATTAATGAACTTGTCGCTAGGTATTAATTTTTTTTAATAAATTTTTACATAATAGCAAGTTCAAAATAAATATCTGAAGGTTAATTAACTAATTAAATAAATAATATTTAATTAGTTAGTCGAACTTCAAATAAAATGATATTTTTATATTTTAATATTAAATATATTTTAATTTAATCATTCAAAAAAAATTTTTAAATAAATAATACATATACTTACTCATACACCATATTTTTTTAAAATAAATTATTAATATTCATCCTCATTTAATATTGAAAATGAGAAAAGTTCATTATGTAGAATTTTTTTAGCTTGATTATAATCAATAGGATTATTAAATAAAAAACTTTTTTCATTTTCATTATTTGAACTTTCTTTATTTTCAAAATTATCATATTCTGTATTAATTTTACTATAATAATTATTAAAATTAGTATTAGAATTATTTTTTAAATAAATTTCTTCATAATATTTATCTTTATTAATTTCATTATAATTAACTACATTTTTAACATTTTCAATTTTTAAAGTTTTCATTATTTTATTACTTTGACTTTTAGGTAAAATTTTTTCACTTAAAATATGTTTTCTATAATCATAATTAGAGGGTAATTTTTTTAATCTCATAAAATTATTTCCATTAAATGAATTTTGACTTTTTAATAATTCATCTGTATTTCTTTTTTTTTGGAGTCTTTTAACATATTGATTATATGATTCAGGATCTTCTAATAATTTAATTGCTTTTAATTTTAAATGAGTTTTATTTAATGAATTTTTTTCATTTATTTCAGGAGTAAAATAACATTCTTTCATTATTTTATTATCCTTTAATTTACCTAAATAATTTATATGTTCCTTTTTTTTTTGATTCCAAATTTCTGATCTTTGAATTATATCTAAATTTGGTGTTTTATTATTTTTGTTTGTTGAATAATTTGTTGAAGATAATGTTGAATATGCATAATTTATTTTTCTTTGGTTTATTTTTGGTGTAAATGTACATTCATTTAATATTTTGTCATTTATCTTTTTTTTTCTTTCTTCAATCTGTTCATTTAATTGACTTTGTTTTAATTTATTTAAATTATATAAAAAATTACATCTATCAATTGGGGAATATAATTTTGTTTTGACTTTTTTAATTGAAGGAGAATGAAAACGTTTACTTAAAAATTCATCAATATATTCTTTTCTTGAAAGAAGATGGATTGGTAAATTATCATTTGAATAATCATTCATTTAATAAATTGTAATATTTTTAATGTTAGAATATATAAAAAATTTATTTATTTTCAATAAAAAAATAAATTTATATTAAAAATCTATAATAATATTATTATGTATTTCTAAAGTTTATTTATCTAACATTAAAATTAAAATTTTATTTTTTTATCAAATATTATTATGATAAATAATGGACAACAAACAAATAAACAAACTAAAAAAAAGGAAATTTTTCATGAATCAAATAATATATTATTAACTCCAAAAATACCAAAATTAATTCCAACTAAATATCCAACAAGTTTTGATTTAGATAAAAATAATATAACATTTTATAATGATAATATTATTATAATTAATTATTATAAAAATATCGAAGATTTAAAAGATAATAATTCAAATTCATCGAAAAGTACATATTTTTCTGATTGTGGAAATAATATAAATGATAAATTAAATGAAAATAACAATCAAGATGAATCAAATATTTCAATTCTTGATATTATTCATAAATTATCTTTAAGGAAAAATAAATAATTCCTTGTAAATATTTATTTTTCTAAAATAATTTTTATTTATGTAATATAGTGTAATAATCTTTAATTTATTATTAAATTGATTATATATTATATTCTTTTTTAAGAATATTATAAGGATTTATTATTGTGTTTATATGGTATAAATAGAATAATGAATAGTATTCAAATTATATTTATGAAAAATTATTTGGGTAACAAATAGAATAGCAACATAAAAATTTTAAAACATTTATTTAACAATTTATATATTCAAATTTTTATAATTTTTATTTTTTTTAATTTTGAAATATTATTATCAATTATTTATTGAATTAAACTCAAAAAAATGTCTGATGGAGCAGTTATATTAAATGATAATGAAAATAGAATAAAAACCATTTTAGAAGAATTAAATCAAACAGATACTCCAATCACTACATTTTATGATCAAATGGAAAAAGAATTTGGAAATAAATGTCAATTTTCTAAATTTAAATTAAATATAGAAAATTTCTATCCCCAACAATCAAAGCGTAAGTTAATTTTTTAAATATTTAAAAAAATATTATTTTATTATAGTTGATTTATTTTTTCTAATTCAAAATATAAGATTAGATGAAAGTGGATTAGTAAATCTAACACAATTAATGAATTCATATGCAAGAATTTTAGGAATGACAATTTTTACAACAAAATTACTTTTTTATAATATTGCAGATAATTTACAATATCAAAAAAAATTATCAACAATTGAATTTGTATTTAGACAAAATTTAACATTAGAACAAGAATTAACAATAAATGAATTTTATTCAAATATTACTAAACCATTAAATTTAAAAGATATAGAAGGAATTACAGTTTTTAAAGCATTAGATGTGAATAAAAGACAAAAAATTCGAGTTGAAGATTTTGTTATTGTTATAGATTCATATAGAGATGATAATAGTTTTTATGCAAAAAAAATAAGTGAAATTGAAGATAAAAATTTACATGATGGAAATTTACAAAATAATGAAAGTTGGAATCCATATGGATTAAATGATGTTCAATTATTTTGGATAAATAAATATTGTTCATATTTAAAAACAATTGATATTACAGAAAGAATGGCATTTGATAGTGCAAAAATAGAACCTGAAAATAAAGATGAAAAAATTAATTTAGATAATTTAAAAAGGAAATTAAAAATTTTAATTCCAAAAGAATTAGTAAGTGCAACTGAATTAAATAATATAAGTGATGCATTTGATATAAATAATAATAGAATATTAAGTTATGATGATTATATTGGAATAATTGAAAGTTGTAAAAATGATCCTAAATTTGCTTTATTATTTAAAAAAAATGATAATGAATATCCTCTTATGAATTATATGATTAATAAAGGAACTGATTTAAAAAAGTTACCATTAAGAACTAATAAAGATTTTTTTAAAAATGAAGAAAATAGAAGATTAGAAAATAATATTAATAATAATTTATTTGAAAATGAAGATAATTTGATAGGAACAAATGCAGAATATCCAAATGATAATGCATTTCCTTTGAAAAAATCACAATTGAATAATTTACCTTCATTCCTTCAACCAAAGCATGAAACAAATAAAAAAATTTCAGAATTTTTAAAAGAATTAGATGTATTTGAAAGTGGTGAATGGTCATTAATTGAATTATTAGAAGATTTTGATATATATAATAATGAAGAATTTTCACCAACATATGAATTATATAAAGTTTTAGAAGATAAATTCACTCCTACAATTCCAAAAGAAAAAATATCAAATTGTGTAAATGAAATAGATACAAATAAAAATGGTTATATTTCATATTTAGATTTAATAAACTTTTTATTAAATAATTTAAGATATAAATCAAGTAAAATTGGATGGAAAGAAGTAACAAGAAAAATAATATATGGTTTAAATATGAGTGCTGATGATTTTTTTAATAGAGAATTTAAAAATGAAAAATCAGATAATAGTGAAATTTCATTTATTGAATTTACAAAATTAATAACAAAAACTTTTGATATTGCACCTCCTGTTGCAAAACAAATGTATGATGATTTACAAAGTTTAATTTCTGGACATAGAATTACAAAAGGTGATTTAATTGATACTGTAAATAGACAATTGGAATATAATAAAAATATAAATGAAAAAAGAAAAATTGAAAGAGAATTATTTGATAATGGTTTAATTAATCAAGAATTACCAGTTTTAAATACTGGTTATATGTCTTCTTTAAGAAAGGATAATGCTAAAGAATATAATGCAATTTCACTTTTAGATAAAAAATATTATGAACAAGAAATGAAAAATTTTGTTAAATTATTACAAAAAGGTTTTGTTCCTACTGGGGAAACTGAAATAAAAGAAGTTTTAGTTAATAATTTAAAATTATTTTTAAATTTACCTGAAAATCTAAAAATGAGTCAATTTAGAGAATTATTTATTAAACCTTTAGGAATGGATTATGGTTTAGGAATTGCAACTTTTCAATTAGTTAAATCATATAATAAAGATAATACTACTAATGATGCATTAAATAAAACTGAAATTTTAAGTACTATTAATACTGATACTTTATTTGATGTTTTAACATCTTATGTTGATTTTAATTTAAGTAATTTTGAACCTAGATTATTTTTGTATTATTTAGAAAATGGAAGATTTTCTCCTTTAAAAATGTGTTTTGAATCTATTCCTTATAATTATGAAGGAATTGCTATTTTAGATTTAATTAGACAAATGGAAATTTTTTATCCAAAATTACCTAAAATTATTTTAAAAAATGTAATAAAGGATTTAGATCACGATGAAAAAGGTTTAATTACATATAAAGATTTATGTGATTTTATATATGAAAATTGCTCAAAGGAAAATAATAGATTTAGTGATGATTTAATTTTAAAACATTTAGCATCTATTTTAGATATTAAGCATGTTGATACAGAACCATTTTTAAAAAATGCAATATATAAAAGATATAATAAATCAAATAAGGGAAAAGAAAATATAGTAAATTTAGATATGCATAATAATTATTTTATTGTAGTATTAAAATTCAATACTGAACAATCAGAAAGTTTCTTTTTATTTTTATCAAATATAAAAAATAAAAATTGTTATACTTTACAACATTTAGTAAAATTAATTAATTCAATAAGAACAGAACAAGGAAAAATAGATGAAACTTATATAATAGAGGAAAAAAAAGATAATTTAAAAGGAAAATTCTCAAGTAAAAAAATATCAGAATTATTAAATACATTCGCAACAAATCTCCCTTTATGTGATGCATTTCATAATTTAACAATTGATTCATCACTTTGTATAAGTGTAATTGAATTACATGAAAGATTAATGGAAAATTATTCTCATTCAATGGATGTTGATAGAGAATTATTAAAACATATGTATAAGAAAATGGATAAAAATAAAAATGGTTTAATTTTTTATAATGACTTTCATAAATTTATAAAAAATAATTGTATAAATGAAAAATATGAAGGTTGTTATATGCTTCATTTACGTTATTGGTCAAGTAAAGTAAATAATGATTTTGGAGGAAATTATTCAGAATATTTAACTTATAAAGGTTTAATTAGTAATAAATATTTATCAAAAGAAGCTTTTGAAATTTGTTTTCAAGTTGAAGAATGTTTAAATGATTCAGATTTATGTAATTCAATTTTTAATTATTTAAAAGAAAAATCAGGAACACATGAAAATATGGTTTATGTACAAAATTTAATTGATTATTTAAAAGCATTTTCTGATATTAGTAATGAAGGTTCTAATTTCAAATTAGAAGAAGATTCAGTTTCTTTAAAAGAAAATGAATATCATGAAATTATAAGAGAAACTATTCAAAAACATGAAAATAATGGTGAAAATTTCACTCAAATTTTTGATAAATTAAAAATGAATCCTGATGTTAATAATTTTGGTAAAATAAATTATAGAACAATTAGAGAAATATTTATTGATGATTATGGAATGAATATGGAACAATTAAAAGCATTTAAAGATAATTTTTGTAGAGTTCCTTTATTATTTGATTTACTTTTATTATGTAATACATGTCAAGAAATATCAAAATTTAAAGTAAATGAAAATGATATTAAAGATAAAATTAAAATTAATATTCCACATGATCAAACATTTTCTTTATTTTGTAAAAAATATTCAATTTCTCCAAATAAACCATTAGGTTTAAGTGAATTTACAGAATATAGTAAATCAATTTTTAAATTATCAAGTTATGAATGTTTAATAATATTTCAAAAAATGTGGATTGATGAAAATAATCCAAATTCAAATGATTTAAAAGTTTCTTTATCTTATATGATAGATTATTTAAAATTAAATAATGAATTTTTACCTGAAAATAAAGTTGATAAAGGAAATAATATTTCTCCTTCTTTAAGATTAGCTTTAGTTAAATTAATAACTTATTTAAAATCACAAAATGATCCTGAATTAATTTTTGAAAAATATGATCAAAATTATGATAGGATTTTAGAAAGAAATGAATTTATGAATTTTTTATCTGATATTAATATTAAAGATTTAAATGATGATGGAAAATTAAAAATTATAAATTTTTTAGATAAAAATAAAGATGGTAAAATTAATTATGATGAATTTCTTTATTTTATAAATAATTTTGACGAAAATGAAATATCTGAATTTATAAAAAATAAAAATGAAAATGAAGAAAAAGAACAAATAATAGTAGAAGAAAAAAAAAAAGTAAAAGAAGAAGAAGAAAAAAAAACAGAAGAAGAAGAAGAAAAAAAAACAGAAGAAGAAGAAGAAAAAAAAACAGAAGAAGAAGAAGAAAAAGTAGAAGAAATTGAAGAAGTTGAAACTCAATTAAATATGAAAAATTTAAAATCAAATTATAAACTTAATAAAACTCTCCTTAAAGGAAATCAAATATCAGAATTTGATAAAATATTAATAAAATTACAAGGAAAAATAATAGAAAAATTCCCAAACTCAATAGAATTAACTTTTGCAGAAGAAAGTGATGATAATTATTGTTTAAATTTAGAAGATTTTGGTCAAATATTATCAAAAGAAATTAATGAGGAAATTTCAAATGAAAATTTATTAAAATTAAAAGAATTTGCAGAAAGAGATTTTGAAAAAGAAGAAGAGGGAATTATTCAATGTGGTAATTTCTTAAGTAATTTATGTGATTATGCTATTTTTTCAAGTGAAGAAATCAAAGGTGATAATGCAGAAATGATTGAAACAGATTTAAAAAATAAATATAAAAATTTATATGGTAATAATAAATTAAATGATAAAACAATGGAAATTTTCAAAACAAAATTAAAACAAACAATAGAACAAATTTCTTTAGAAAATCCTGAAAAATCAAACCATTTATCAAATAAACAATATCAAATATTTGGATTCAATAAATTAATGGAAAAAATATTTGAAAATGATGAAAAATTAATATTCCAAGATTATAATTATAAAGAAACTGATTTTTTTACTAGACCATATTCAGAAATTCAAGTAAAAACAATATTAACAAGTGAAGATGCAGCATTAAAAAAATGTGAAGAAATATATAAAAGTTTAGAAGTATTTCAATTATATGAAGATCCTGATTTTGGAGGAGATGAAAAATGCATTGAATCAATATATACAAATGAGAATAAATTTAGTTCAAAAATAAATTACACTCCTGATACAGTATCATGGAAAAGACCAAATGAATTAAGTTCAAATTTAGAATTTTTAATTGAAAATGTACCAAATAGTACAATTAATAATAATATATTAACAAATATTACAAAAAATATATTAAGTAAAACAAATATAATAAAAAATAATAATAATAATAATAATCAAAAATATATTCCTGAACCTACAAGTATAATTCAAGGTGAATTAGGTGATCGATGGTTTATGAATGCTTTAAGTGTTGTTTTATCTAAAAATTATATGTTAATGGGAGAATTTAACCCTGCTATTTTAGATGATGGTATAATTCATGAAGATGAAATGAAAATGATTTGTTATGGTGTTTATCCTCCTATTTTTCATACTTTTAAAAAAAAAGGAATATTCTGTTTTAAATTTTATAAAGATTTGAAAAGTATTTATGTTATTATTGATGATAGATTACCTGTAAATAAAAATACAGGTCAGTTAATTTTTACTAAATGTAAAAAATTCGAAGAATTTTATGCTCCTTTAATTGAAAAAGCTTATGCTAAATTATTTGGTTGTTATGAAAAATTAAATTTTGGTTTTATGGAAGATGGTATTAAAGATTTAACTGGATTAGTTTATCAAAGATATATATTGAATGATAAAAAATTTTTATCTATTGAAAAAGATGTATGGAAAGAATTAATTGATTATACATCTGATTTTTTGGATGCGAAAATGAATTTAAATTCTAATAAAAATGGAAAAAAATCTATTATGAGTAATAATATTTTAGCACCTGGGAAAAATAATATTTTAGTAAATGCTATTATTGAAGATCCAAATAATAATGGAATGAATGAAATTACATATGAAGGAAAAAAAAGTGGTTTATTTACAAATATTGGTTATACAATTATAAAAGTTTTTGAAGTTGACAGAGAAAAAAATAATAATGATAAATTTGATAAAATTGAGAATAATTCAAATCAAAAAATATTATTTTTAAATGATAAAATAAATTCAAGCAATACATTAAAATCTACAAAAACATTAAAATCAAAAGATGATTTAGACAATCGTTTTTTATTAATGTGTACAAATTTTGGTGGAAATTTAAAAAGATACAAAATCCAAAACGAATATAAAAAAATATTAAATTCCCAAACAGAATCTAAAAATATATTTGATGAATATGTAATAAATCCAAAAAGAAGAAATAATAATTTTTTTATAATAACATATTCAGATTTTAAAAAAATATTCACAAAATTATTTTTAAATTATCATTTCCCAACATCATACACAGGATTTTATTATGAAGATTCTTGGGATAAAAATAAAGAATCATGTGGTGGAATTCCTATATTTAAAACAGAAAATAATGTATTAATGTGGGCAAAAAATCCACAATATTATTTATATATAGAAAATGATACTGAAGTTTATTTTAATTTAAATCAACCTGATGGAAGATTTTCAACAGAAAAATTCCCTTATAAATATTCTATTGCTAGTACATGTTTAATTATTATTAAAGTTAAAAATAAAAGTCCTATTTTAAATTATAATGATGTTAATGATATTGTTTATACTTCACCTGTTAGGAAACATAAAGATAATTCTGTTAAAATTAATCTAGAAAATGGAAGTTATATTATTTCTTGTTGTTGTAATGATGGTGATGTTAATGAAAATGAAAATAAAAAATTTAAATTAATTTGTTATATTAATTTACCTAATGAAAATTTTACTTTTGAAAAAATTAATGGGGTTCAGACATCTAGAATTGATATTTTAAATGAGAAAATTATTGATAATACTGATTATAATGAGAAAAAAGCTAAATTAATTTTTTCACAAATGAAAAATACTCTTATTTCAAATGAGATTGAAAAGCAAAATAGAAAACAAAAAATGGAAATAGAGAAAAAAAAGAAAATTCAAGAAGAAGAAGAAGAAGAAGCAAATATAATAAAAAAAAAAAGAAAAAAGTCCCAAAAGACAA
>Ga0256407_10004040_pt1 | contig 25054 bp, 23 predicted proteins | sample RumenRJG_04DNA_FD_193489 | JGI IMG/M metagenome (GOLD analysis project Ga0256407, IMG submission 193489) | Bovine rumen microbial communities from Lethbridge, Alberta, Canada - RJG_04 | ecosystem: Host-associated > Mammals > Digestive system > Stomach > Rumen | place: Canada: Alberta... | reverse complement strand
GATTACCTACCGCAACAGCATAAGGGGGGATATCTGATGCTACCACAGAATTGGCACCTATAATGGCTCCATCACCAATATGAACGCCTGGCATAATGGTAACATTCTGACCAATCCAGACGTCATTGCCCACAACGGTATCACCCTTTAGTGGCAATTCATCTTTTACCGGAGCAATGGCACTTCCCCAGTCGCCACCAATGACATAAAACGGATAAGTCGTCACGCCGTCCATCCTGTGATTGGCACCATTCATGACAAACTCTACACCTTTGGCAATAGCGCAGAATTTGCCAATAATCAGCCTATCACCGATGAAGTCATAGAAATGAGTGACATGCTTCTCGAACTGGTCGGCCCCATCCACATCATCGTAGTAGGTGTAGTCACCTATAATGATACGCGGGTTCTTCACCACGTTCTTGATGAAGCAAAGGCTTGGAATCTTCGGATTCGGAAAAGCCTCGTTGGGATTGGGTCTGTCTTTTATCTCCATAAATTCCATTTCATGGCATTTAGGGCTTCGCCTCAGCATAGCTCATGTAAACTTGGCTCTGCCTTCGGCTTGCGCCTAAATTCCGATTTATCTTAATTAACGACAATTTACCACTTGACAAGGCTTCAAAATTTGCCTCAATCCATCTCTTGCAGCCAATCGGTAAGCACCTCGCAATACTCCTCATGAGCATCCACGAAACACATATGGCGGGAATGGCGGAACAGATGCCAACGGCTGTGAGGTATGCGCTCGTAGAGCGAGGCGGCGACAACGGGCGTACAGATATCCTGCGTACCGCTACAAATCAGTGTCGGCTGGGATATCTGGCTCAGCTGGTCGGTATATTCAAAATCTTTCAGGCTGCCAAGCGGCTGATACTCATTGGGACCCCAACCATAGAGGTAAGCCTCTGAACCAGCACGCTTCGGTCGTCTGAGACACTCTGGCGAGTGTTCATCGACGCTGGTCACATAAAGTTCAAAATAGTGCTCGTTGGCACGCAAGTAGTCTGGATCATCCCATTTCCCTGTAGCCTCTGCCCGTCTGATGGCCTCCTGATCTTCGGCCGACATATACTTGATGAGCCGATGCTGTTCACTGGCCCACAGCGCACTGGAAGCATGACCAGACGAGAGAATCAGCGACTTGATGCCAGCAGGCTTCTGATCTATCGCATACGCAATAGCCTGCATGGCGCCCCACGACTGTCCGAGAAGGTGAACGGCGTCCAGATGTAGATGTTCGCGGATGGCAATGAGTTCGTCAATCCATGTCTTCAATGTCCACAGTTCTGGATGCCCGTCGAGATAAGAATTGCCGCAGCCGATCTGGTCGTATGAGATGACTTGCCGACCTGTATCGGCGATGCAGTCGAGCACCTCGAAATAGTTGTGTGTACTGCCCGGACCGCCGTGAAGCAGCAACAAGGGAGCCTTCTCTGAAGGTTCGCCTACGATACGATAGTAGGTCTGGTAACCCATAAAGGGCATATAGCCCTCAGTGATGCGATTGTTCATATCAGTATTCAATGTTTAAGTTATCTTCCGTTTTAGGATGCGAAAATACGGAAAAAACTCCAGATCTGCAAGCGTTTAAGGGATTATTAACCTTGATTGTCTTTTTCTTGTATGTCTAAATAGACAGGTACTTATGGCTTTCTTCGGTGTGACAACACCCACTCGATCCTTTCGGGAGTGAATGCTGCAGATGTTGCTTCGTGATGGTCCAACCCTTCCAAAAGTTGGAAGACGGCATTGCCTCCGAACAGGTTGATGTCATCAATCAATTGCTTCACTTGTTCGCACCTCGTTTCTAATGTACCTCGTGTACAAATTATGGGAGTACGAGCCAATTGTGAGGTATTATATCCCCGATATCCTCCCGAAGCCACCATAGCAGCGGCAAAAAAGTCAGGATAGTCGGCAAGCAGATACCAAACGCCTTGACCGCCCATCGACGAGCCGAAAACATAGATGCGAGTCGAATTGACACCGAACTCTCTTACATAGTAATCGGCCAAAGCCTTGACATACTTGTTGTAGGCCTCGCATTGCTGTGGCTCACGAGGGCGGCGCTCACCAGGCGATGGGCGACCGCCACGATTGCGCTGCCGTGGCGCATCTCCGTTCCATGAAGCGTTGCCCGGACATTGCGGCACGAGGTAATAGGCTTTGATGTCGTTCCCGTTCAGGTAATCATAAATCTTGCCCACAGCAGGCGACATCATCTGTTTCTTGTTGTCACTTCCGCCGCCGCTACCGCCATGCAGGTAAATGACTAGGATGGGTTGAGCGGTGTCTTGCGGTGCTGTCAGCACTTCGCGATACCTTAACTTCTTGCCCTGTAATTTCAAGGCCTTGTCGCCAAAAACACCGAGTAAGTCTGACTCTGTTTGAGCGTTAACCCCAAACAACAGTGAAGTGAATATCACCATTATTGTAAATGAAATGATTCTGTTCATGTTGCAAATTTAGGTGTTTTCTTTGAGAATCAAGCATTTTTCCAGTGGTTTGCACTTGGCTCTTGTCCAGTATCATGCACGGTGGTGGCCCCTACCCGCCGGGTGTGATGCGGCTTGGCAGGTGCGGAACATGTGACCGCCATCGCCCATGTCATAGTCACACATGAACACCTCTCGGGCAAAAGCCTTGAAGTCACATGAGGGAGCAACGAGAGCAGAGCCGAACTTGTTCGGACTTTTCCGAGTCGTGACAGAGGAAGGCGAAGCCAATATTTGCCGTAGCCCATCTCGGCGGGGATGTAGACTTCCCATCGCTCGCTTTGGCGCAAGAAATCCGAGTACTCGTTCAATATGTTCTTTTTTTCACTGACCATATAAATCGAAGTTTACAAAGTTACAAAAAGTCCTCTAGTTACTCACAAGTACTCCATTTTTTTTTGAATTCAAAGAAGGGAACGGGGTTGTAGTCAGAAAAAAGCGCCCCGCAGCTCGATAGAGCAAAACGAGGCGCTGACGAAAAGTGAGGCAAGCAGTCTTTATCGGGAATCTGACACACCGCAAGGACTTATTTTACCGTGTCGGCTACGGAACCATTGCGGCAGCTTCACACACCATAAGGCAGATCGGTTCGGATTGTATCCGCATCAGCAATCTCCGACTAACTGGCGGATTTATTACATCTCCTCCCTACATTTTTCTAAGTGTGTACCCTTGAGTCGTAGCTGCCCCAGTCTGACTGCCTATTCCTTGTTACCCCACTATTATATTCCCGTACTAGGGTTAGCCTTTGATCACTGCGATGGGGAGCAAGCGGGTTAAGATCTTGACCAGGTCAAGTTCGTTGTTGATGACCTGCTCGATGTCTTTGTAGGCTCCTGCCGCCTCCTCGAGGTCACGCTGCGAGCGGATGGCGTGGACAATACCCTGGTCGTCGAGCTTCTTTACCTCATCGGCCAGAGAGAGCGTCTTGACAGCCGCTGTGCGACTCATCAAGCGCCCTGCGCCGTGGGAGCAGCTGTTGAAGGAGTCCGGGTTGCCAAGGCCCTCAACGATGTAGGAAGCAGTGCCCTGCGAACCAGGGATGATGCCCACGATGCCCTCTCGAGCCAGGGTCGCGCCCTTGCGGTGAACGATCACATTCTTGCCGTAGTGGTGTTCCCATGCGGCGTAGTTGTGGGCAATGTTGATCATCGGCTCGAATTCGATGCCGGGAAGGGCATCGGCGATGACCTCCTGGATGCGTTCCATCATCAAGCGTCGGTTGCACAATGCGAACTCCACGCAGTACTGCATCTCGGCCCAGTAGTCGTTGAACTCCTGGGTCCGCAAGGGCAGGAACGCCAGACGCAGTTCGGGCTTCACCACCGAGTGCCAGCGCTCGTTGAGCATGACGGCAAGCTTGTTGTAGTGGTCGCCCACCTGCTTGCCCAGGTTGCGGCTACCCGAGTGGATCATGATCCACAGCATGTCCTGCTCGTCGCGCTGCAGCTCGATGAAGTGGTTGCCGCCGCCCAAAGTGCCCACCTGGCGCTGTGCCGAGATGTACTGCGCCTTGACCACGGTCAGTTTGTCGATGTCGTGGCCCTGAGGCAGGTAGCGTTCATCCTGGCGTTCCTTGTGGTGGTCCATTCCGAGGGGGATGCGCCCACGGATGCCGCGCATAATCTGCTTGCGCAACACTTCGGTGGAAATATCCTCGACGCGCCAGTTGGTCTTGACGGCGCACATGCCGCAGCCGATGTCCACGCCGACGGCGTTGGGAATCACAGCGTCAACACACGCCAGCACGCCACCGATAGGCATTCCCATGCCGGTATGCACATCGGGCATGATGGCGAGGTGGTGGAACAGGAAAGGCAGCGTGCACAGGTTTTCAATCTGCTGCATCGCGCTCTCTTCCACATCGTCCGTCCAGATTTTCACGGGACGGTCATTAATTATCTTTACATGCATAGTCGTGTCGTTTTTTTAAATTTCAATGCTATTTATCGCTTTCAGGGCATCTTCTCCCTTGTCGATGGCCGACAGCACATCGAACACCTGGTCGCTCCAACCTGCAATCAGGTAGTCAAATATAGAGAATGGCTTCAAAGCCAAAGACACAGTCGAAGTCTAGGACCTGCCCCTGTCTGACTAAGACAAAGGCTAAAGTTAGCAGCAACAGGGGCAGACATTGAATTGTTTAAATGTCTCCAATTGACATTTCCAAAATATATAATAATGGAGGACTATATGTCCGTTTCTACTGCCATTCCCTATATTCATAAAGAGTAAAATAGGCAAACAAGTATGCCAGGTAATACTCACCTATCCATGCGGCGGATTTACTTCTCCTTGCCCAGCGAGTTCAGGTACTCGTAGGTCTCTTTCAACTCGTTGGGAACAACGATTTTCAATCGGCCGATGCGTTCTCTTTCCTTGATCTTGTACTCATGGAGGGCCTCACGCAGGGCTTTCATCTCAGCATGATAAGCGGCCAAGGCTTTATTATGCTCGCCATACACTTTTGCATTGCGCTTATTCACTTCGCTCTCGATGCTGTACTTGATAGCGTTGAGTTGCTGCTCATAGGAGCGCTGTGTCTCCTGCAGCGCGTTGAACATCGCATCAACCTCTTCGATGGGGACAGAGGGCGTGTAGGAATAAAGGACGCTATCCCTACCCGAGCCTTCGACCTGAGTGGGACGAGCGATTCTCTCGACCAACTCGTTGCGGGCTCGTGCGACGGCACCTGTCGAGTCGCTTGTGCTGTGGATATACTTACCGTATGCCGCGGCAAATGCCTCCAGCCTCAGGTAGTCGTTGCGCTTCTTGACATCCATCTCGGCGATGACATCTGCAGTCTGTACGGCTTCGGGGTAATCAGGCGCTTCGGGCAAATCGATGCCCTTGAGTTCGGCATAATCCTTTACATCAAGGTCATTGAGGTCACGCAGGAGTTGCTCCTTGGCCTTGATACCTTCACGCACCCAGGCGCTGAAACTATTCAGTCTGGCAATCTTCTCGAGGAGTGTGCCCACTCTGGCAGTGTCTTTCACACCAATGCCCACAGTCTTGGGGTTCTCACCGTTGATGAGTTCAATGCGTGTGTTGACAAAAGTCAAGGACGCCAATTCAATTGTGGCTGCAAATGCTTCATTCTTCGCCCAGTTGGCCAGTGTGTTGGCCGAAGTGGAAGTGATACCACCTGCTTTAGTTAGAAATACACTCATAGTTCAATCGTTTAATAATTACTATAATGTTGTCATGACAAACCGGCAACAATGCAATTTTCCTAGGGCACATTTTGATTTGTCGTGGTGCAAAGGTAAAACCCATAGTGCGCAATCTATTTGCGCAGCAAAAAATAATCGCGAAAAAATCGGCAAAAAAGTGTGTTTTTTAACACATGCGCAAATAGGTTGCGCAAAAATGCCTATATTTGCATAAATTTCTTGCGCTCGGCAATGTTCAAGCCAACTTGACTCAGCTCTCGCTAAACCGAAGTATAGAATTACCTATTAACTCTTAACTGAAAAAGATGCCTGCTAACAAGAATGCGCTAATCCGCTATAAGACGATTGACCGGTGCCTGTCGAACCGTTTCCGCCGATGGACGCTCGAGGACCTGGTGGACGAATGCTCCATGGCCCTTCGTGAGATGGAGGGAATGACCAAGGGCGTGTCGGTTCGCACCGTGCAGGGCGACATCCAGATGATGCGCTCTGACAAGTTGGGCTACAACGCCCCCATCGAGGTGTATGACCTCAAGTATTACCGCTACAGCGACCCTGATTACACCATCACCGGCATGCCGCTGTCCAGCAACGATGTCGATGTGCTGCAGGAAGCCGTGGACATGCTGCAGCAATTGCAGGACTTTGACCAGTTCGGCGAGATGGCCGATGTCATCAACCGTCTGCAGGACAAACTGTCGGTCACCCGCCAGGAGCGCAGCCCGATTGTCCACTACGACAGCGTGCCCGACCTCAGGGGCCTGAAGTTGCTCAGCCCGCTCTATGACCACATTGCCCATCACCGTGTGTTGCGCGTCATCTATCAGTCCTTCAAGCAAAGTGAGCCAGTAGAGTATGTGCTGCACCCCTATCTGCTCAAGGAGTTCCGCAACCGTTGGTTCCTGTTCGGCTGCACCGATGGTGACATGCGCCTGTTCAACCTGGCGCTGGACCGCATCGTGGGCGTCACGCCCGCCAAGGATGTCACTTTCTGCCAGAATCCCGACTTTGACGCTGAGCACTTCTTTGACAATGTCATCGGCGTGAGCAAGAACCTGAAAGGCTCCAATCCGCGTCGCATCAAGTTCTGGGCCGACCGCGAGCAGAGCAACTACATCAAGACCAAGCCGATGCACCCCTCGCAGCGTCTCATCAGCGAGAATCCCGATGACGGCAGTTGTATCTTCCAAATCGAGGTCGTCATCAACTACGAGATGTATTCCGTCTTCATGAGTTACGGCCCAGGGGTGAAAATCATGTCGCCACGCCTGGCAGTATCCTACATGCGCGAGCAACTCAACCTGGCCGCCGCCAACTACAACACGCCATCCTGATTGCGGTGCGTGCCAACCGTCGGCAGATGCCCATGTACCGGATTCTCCCAGTGCCTCGTAACTATTCAGCCAAAACACCCGCCGCCAAATATCACGCTAAGTCGCAAAGACGCTAAGTTTTTTGATTTTCAAACAATTATTATAGTCAAAACAGGGATGCTTCTTGATAGATTGAAGCATTTCGTCTGACATATCATAAACAAATGGCAATGATATATCTGTTGGCCCATCTATAGTATTAACCGCCCTGACGGGCAGGAAATTAAACAAATTTTTATTTTAATTATTAATTTGAAAAATTTCCCGTGCGCAGCGCGGTCAAACATAATGTCATTCCATTGCAGGGTCAACTGCTATATCGTTCCCAAATAAATTACGCAATGTATTAATATTAAACGCTTAACGACTCAGTGTGAGGGAAATGGCTGAATAGTTACCAGCGCCTTGGCATTGATTATGTAAAACTATCTTAATATTCTGTAAGAATCTGCAATTCCGGTTGTATTTTTTGCAGAAAACACTATATTTGCGGAATTAATAACCAAATCATGGCTGCTATGAAACAATACATCAAAATAACCGTCACATTCTGCCTGCTGCTGGTGCTTGGCATTGGAGCCACATCAGCCCAACAGGCTGTGGACACCAGCCAAGTCATCACGGTAATCGGCAAGGTGGTCAGTGTGAATGATGACGAGCCGTTAATCGGAGCGACTGTCGTGGTTAAAGGCACGCGTTTGGGCTGCGTTACAGATTTCGAAGGTAATTTCAGCATCCAGATGCCGCTGGGCTCCACCCTTGTCGTCAGTTATGCGGGTTATGATAAAGCCGAGGTGACAGTTAACGACCCGTCGTCAGAGAAAACCGTGAGGCTCATACCGTCCAAACCTCAAAGCGGCTGGATTTATTTATCCGCAATCTCCAGCCCAAGGGAGGAAGCCCACCCGGTAGGCTGTCCTTGAACAAGAAGCAGATCAGTTTTTCTTTTCCAAGTAATCAAGCAGGTCGATGATGCCGACAACACTATCGACACCCAGCGTGGGAACAGACTCTATCACGCGTGTGGTGCCGTTGGTCTTATCGACATGGAAATTCACTAACGCGCCCGTATAGCTGCGGAATATCACTTTGTATTCCGACTCGGTCTCCTCCCCCATCGTGACATACATCATGGTGGAATCATCTTCGGCCACACTCCAGTCATAGGTGCGATGGCAATAGTTGTTGACTCCCTCCAAGGCCATTTCGACCGTGATCCTTGAGGACGGCATGGCATCGGTCGTCTTGTTCTTATGGCATGAGCCGATCAGCAGGGCCATCAACGCTAGTATAGGAATAATAGGTTTCATAAATCTTGATTTATCTTTCTCGCGGGCGCAAAGATAGCGATTTTTCACCATGCTGCCAACTAGATGAAAAATCATACCCAAAATCAGTAATATCTGAAATATTTTCTATAATTTTGCGGCAGTTTTGCCATTGCATGCAAGACAACCCATTAATACATGTCAATTAATCATTATTTATTAAGATGATGAAAAAAACATTTTTTACCTTGATGCTGATGCTCGCATCGGTGATTGCTATTAATGCTCAGAGTCTGACAGCCCATCAATAGGGAACCTAACTAACCGATGACGACGGTAAAGATGTGCTCGTGGCTTTGGCATTTGACAAAAACGGGGCCTGCGAGCTCCTCGTCGGGGCTGAGCATCAAATGAAAGAGGATGGTGTGCCCATCACCATCACGGGTAGTGTAAGCGTTCCCGGCACCTACACCCTGAATGGCAAAGACCTGACAATGGACCTTAACAAAAACAAGGCTGAGGTCGATTTTGACTATGAAATCAAGGGCATGGATGCCAAGACCAAGGCCAAGATGGACAAGCAAATCAGAGGGGAACTCAACAGCTATAAAAACGAATTCAAAAATACTATGCTTAACGGCATGCCCAAAATGCATAACATGAAGATCGTCTCGCTCACCAGCAAGGAGCTCATCCTCGAGATAGACAATGGACGCGAAATGCCATTCTACGCATTATAACAATCGATTCGTCCCATCACAACAATAACAATAAAGGCTGGAGATTTTCCAGCCTTTATTGTTTGCCCTCCCCAGACATCGGCGGCAGCGCAACCGTGGCACACCCGGTCAGGACCGGAGGGGGGGGCCTCCTCGTGCATGCCGTTGTTGGGCAGCGTGTGATGTTGATTCCTTTCCTTTTCCAGTTCTCCCTCGTTTACAGCGACTTGATGTCTCCCGTGCTGTCGGGCATCAAGTAACGGGTGCCGGTGTCCTTGCTGATCTGTTCACGGTAGCGCTGGTCATAGCCGGGTGTCGTGTAGCGCCCCGAAACGACGACGCCATTCTCCGACGGCTTCATGATCTGGTCGTTGTGCTTCACGGCGATGAGGCGGAAGAGTTTGTCCCAGCGCCGCATCATCAATGCGGTGTAGTCGGCACTCTTGGCGGTGAGGTAGCCGACGCGCTCACGCTTGGTAAGCGGCTCGATGTCTTTCAGCACTTGTGCCTGATCGGCGGCATAGAAATCCTCCAACTCCTGCTGCGCCTCACGCAGGTCGCCTATCATGGCGCTGTAGCGCGGATAAATCATGTTGGCAACCAGATTGTTGAGCCAGAAAGCGCTGTGCTCGCTGAACTCACTGCTCACATTGTTCTCGCGACGGAAAGCCTCGGGCACCTCGTTGACGCAACAGTAAACCGGCACATACGCGATCATGTTGGCATCGTCGCAATTGAAGTACATGACGCCTCCCACCTCGTCAGGCAGCCAGTTGCGCAGCTGTGACACCAGTGTGAAGCCCGACTGCGGTGTGCCGATGGCACGCTCACGGAAGTAGTTCTTGCCGTCGACTTCCCAGTTCATGGGCAGCGGACGGTAAGGTGAACTCCAGGGTCCCGCACTCATGTCGGCGGTCATGTCGAGCGGAGTGCCCTCGTAATGGTCACGCATGTCGTTCATGATGTCACGCACCGACACCTTCCTGTCCGGCTTGATGTAGAGGGGCAGATGGTCGCAAGCGTCATGCTGACCGTTGATGTAGGGCAGGTACTTGTCCATCTCGGCATGGTCGTAGTGGTGGCGGAAGAAACTCCACACGCGGGCATCGGCATAGCGCACCGAGGAGAAGGAGATGGGGCAATAGGCATCGCGGAAACTGAAGTCCTCATCCTTACCACTGTAGTAGCCCTTTTCTCGCGCGAAGGAAATCACATCCCTTGAATACAGGCAGTTCTTGGGGTCCTTCAAGGGGAACTGGCGTATGCGGGAAAGATTGGCATGGGCACAGATGCAGTCGTCGGGGATGCGCACGGCAACCCACACGGCACCTTTCACACCGGGGCCCTTGCCCACGATCTCGAGTATCCAGGCCTCGTTCTTGTCGCACACGGTAATCGTCTCACCCGTGCTGCTGTAACCATACTCCTGCACCAGGCCGGTCATAACGGTGATGGCCTCGCGTGCCGTAGCGGCACGCTCCAGCCCCAGATGCATCAGGGTGAAATAGTCGAGCAAGCCCTCAGGGTTCTGCAACTCCAGGCGGCCATCGAAGGTGGTTTCCACGATGCTCACCTGCTTCTCGTTAATAAAGCCGATGACATCATAGGTGTATTCCACTTGAGGCACATAACCCCTCACGGCTCCCCTGCCCCACTCACGGATGGCAATCTTCTCGCCCTTGTCATGTCTGCCGCCCGGAGTGCGCGACAGGGAGCCGGCGAAGCCATAGCCATCACAATTATAGGTACAGATCACAGAGCCGTCGACCGAGGCGGCCTTGCCAACAATCAGGTTGGTACATGCCCATGACGGAGCGACTGCCAGCGCCAACGCCGCCACGAGGGAAGTGAGAAATCGTTTCGCTTTCATATCTTGCAAAATCTGGTTGATGTTACTGTCGAGGATACAAAGGTAACGATAATTTCGAGAAACGCTCTCGTTTGCCATTAATCTTAGGCTGTTTTTGGTGCAAGACGGCGGCAACTATACCTAAAAAATACCGTTGCTGTTTGGGCCACGATAGAGGGCAGGGGCCTGAAAAGAGGCTTTTTCTTACTCCCCGTGGGAGAAAAAAGGTGTTTTTTACACAAAAAATGAAGATTTTTTATGGAACGAAAAAAGACTGCGGTCAGTCATATTTCCTTTGCAGCGTCAAGCGAAAACAAGGGGGATTGCCCAAGTTGGTTAATGGGACGCACTGCTAATGCGTCAGGTCGGTAAAACGGCGCAATGGTTCGAATCCATTATCCTCCGCAGACATAAGGGAAAGCGGCGAAGTTGGAGAGTCGCGGCAGACTGTAAATCTGTTGCCCATAGGCTGAGTAGGTTCGAATCCTGCCTTTCCCACTAGTCAATTGATGGCTCCGTAGCTCAGCAGGTCAGAGCACCACACTTTTAATGCGGGGGTCCTGGGTCCGAGTCCCAGCGGAGTCACTTATCAAATCACATGAGTTATGTTCAGGCAATTATACATAAGATGGATGGTTCGGCTCGGCCGTGCCGTGGATATATGGTCACACAGCGAGTATCCCTCCCAGGTGCTGTCCAACCTGTGCAGCAACCCATTCACTTTTGACGGAGTCCCGTGCGGCAGCATGGAGGGGTTTCTCCAGTCGCTGAAGCAGCAGGACCGCGATAAGCAGCGGCAGATATGCGCCATGAAGGGCCGCAATGCCAAGAGGGCGACCAGCACAAGATGGCAGACCGACCAAATCGTCTGGTGGAAGGACATCGCCATAGACCGACAGTCGGAAGATTTCCAGCAACTGGTCCGCCATGCCTATCAAGCCATGTTCGAGCAGAGCGAGCGGTTCCGCGCCGCCCTGATGGCGACACGGGGCATGAGGCTCTACCACTCCCGTGGCAAGAGCAACCCGTTCAAGACCATCCTGACCGAGCAGGAGTTCTGCCAGATACTCACCGGCCTGCGCGACAACTACGACCGCCGCGACAAGGGCCTGGGTCACCGCAGGCTCATCTTCGTCGAAGTGGAATACGCCCCCCGTCAACAGCTACTGATAACTAAAGATTCCCTAATAAGAGCGGACAAAATGCCCGGCATCATCGATGAGTTGCCTGACGGCTTGCTCTGTCGCAGCCCTGCAAAGTTCATTCATGCAGGCATGACTTTGCACCCGCTGCTTCATCGGTCCATGTCGGGGCTTCGTTCTATCCGTTGTTCAGCAGGGCGGTAAGCCGCTTGTGCATGAGCGCGAGCACCTCACGCATCTCGTTCACGGTTCCTTGTTCATGGCAGAGTCAGATCATGCTGTCCATCGAGGAGAATAAATGCAATAACTGGACGCGTGTCTCGTTATAATAGTATAAACGAGAGTATTTTTTCAGCAACTCAATCCAAAAACTTGATGGTAAATCTTTAACCTCTACAGTAGTGAGCAAGCCAATGTCTCACTGAACTCAAGAATCATTTAAAAGACTTTTTGGACATGTTAAAGAAACTATTGATTACCATGCTCGTGGGCATAACGGTCCTGGGGGCCATGGCTCAAGGGGGCAAATTAACAGTGAAAGGAACATTTGAGGGCCGCAAAGACTCTGTTACCATCGAAGTGGTGGATGTGAACAGCTGGGAAACCATAGCTAAGGAAACGCGCGCCATCACGGGTGAGATGCATGAACTCTCCTTCGACCTGAATGATGCCGGATTGCTCTCTGTCACCGATGTGAAAGGGCTTACCACGGTACTTCCTGCTATCCCAGGGGAGACGCTCCTCTTTTATCAAAACGACCACAAGGTCACCCATCTGGGCGGCTCACAATTCTATGTGGACTATGATGAAGCCCAGCAGACCATTGAGCCGATTCTGCTTGGCTTAAATGAGTGCAATAAGCACATTTGCGGTGAATTCGGGCCCTTAACTTGGGATGAATATAATCTGTATACCATGTTGTGCCTCAGGCTCTATAATGATGCGCTGATCAATGAAGTGCACAACTACATTAAGGCTCATCCCGACCAGGATGCCGCAGCAGCGCTGATATTTGTCTTCGCTTTTGATACCAAGGAAATTGAGAGAGCCGCAGCCATGCTGACCGAACGCGCCCGCAGCAGCGTGGCAGCAAACCTCTATAAGGCCGTCAACAGGCAAACCGTCGTCCGCGATGTCACGAGTTCTGCCGACTGAAACATCACCCCTTTAATACAAATCCGAGCGCGCCCTTCCGTGGGCGCGCTCGGTGTTAATAAACCCAACCGCGGGGGGGTGAAGTTACCAGTTGAGGGGTTCCTGCAGGATGTTGCCATCGGTCATGGGGCTGTCGGCCTCGGTGAACGGGGTGGCCTTATACTGGATGCAAAGCATCGTCAGGTCCTCGCTGCCCGTATTCTTCAACGCACGCTTGCCGTCAGGCGACACGCGGACAACGCTGCCCTCGCTGACGGGGAAGATCTCACCATCCACCTGGTATTGGCCCTCGCCACGCAGGATGAAGTAGAGTTCCTCGTGGGTCTTGTGGGTGTGGAGGAAACCGCTGTCCTGTCCGGGAACAAGCGTCTGGAAAGAGAACTCGCTGGCAGCGGCGCCGACGGCCTGTCCACCGAATACTTTGCCCTGAATCGTGAAGTCCGGGCCCATGGGCAACTCGTGTTCAATAATCTCGCTGATGCGTCCAACATTAATGGCGGCAAAATTTGCACCCTGTGCAATCTTTTCAATCTGTTTCATTGTGTAGTAAATGTGATTAATGGTTTTTATTGGATGAATAATTCTTGCGATCATTTAAGATGTCGACCAGGTTGGCCAGTGCCCACTCAATCAGGCTGTTGATGTGCGGCATGAGCGACTTGCCGCGCTCGGTGATGCTGTACTCCACGCGTGGCGGTATCTCGGCATAGGCCCGCCTCGATACCAGCCCGTCGGCCTCCAGATTGCGCAGCACCACGGTGAGCATCTTCTGCGAGATGTCGGGGATGGCCGTCAGGATGTCGGAATACCGCATCGCCGTGTCCTTACCGTCGAGCGTGTACAGTATCAACATCGACCATCGGTCGCTGATTCGCGACAGGATATTGCGTATCGGGCAATCAGGAAAGTATGGATCAACAATAATGTCTCGTAACATATTTCGTTTTGATTATCAGTTATACTAACTTTTCTCTCGTTTCGGTTGCAAAGTTACTAATGATGTTCCAACCCGCAATGAACCGCCCGAAATGTTCGCTACGCACTTTGATGTTAGAAATGGACAAATCAGCGGATTAAAAAACTCACTTTTATGTTTTGTTAAGACTTGAACACCCCATCTCACCCCACGCTAAGACGCCAAGCCGCCAAGATGCTATTTTAAGTTATTTATCATGTATTGTGCTTTCCCATACATTGAATAGATACTGTCAATGATTATTTTTGATGGCCATTGATGACAGTTGATAAAATCCTTTATTATTATAATTTTTTTACACTCCACAAAGTTAATAGGCATATCAGCAGTCAGTTATTTGTTGAACCGTTTTCCATCCCATATCAATTTCGACTGCTTAGTGGTGCCGTCGGCATTCCATCGAGTGGTAATGATGTCCTTGCCAGTACGCGGCAGTTCATACAAGAGGCCGTAGTCAATTTCGAACCCTGGAGGATCGCAAGCCACCATTCGTTTCGTGGAATTGTCGTAGCGAAAGAAATAAAGGCAACTCGTTTCGGTCACACATGGCCCGCTTTCTGAATAGCTTGCCATATCATTGAAAGCAATTAGTTTGTGTTTCCCGTCCGACTCGTTCCAGTAACATACTTCCAGCCTGAAAACAACATCTGGGTATTCATCGTAAACTTGTTCCAGAAGGATATATCCGTTTTTGGAATCGATGGTCAACTTCTCACCGTCCTCTTGTGGAAGGCCTTTGCGGTCCCGTTCCATGGCATTCTGCAATATGATCCATGGGCGGTCGCCACTTTCGTCCTCGTCTTCAGAGTTCAATGAAGGAAATGCTGCCCATGCAAAATCCGTGACGGTTGGCTTGGAGCCTGCATAGTTCACTTTTATACCATTCTGTGCCACCATCGACAGTACCAGGCAAGAAAGGGCAATTGCCGATATTATTTTTTTCATAACTGTAAAAATTATATATGCAAAAATGCCGATTTAACTCTCTTCACTGCTGCAAAGATAGCGAATTCTTGCAATACATACTTGTTTTGCCTCGATTATTATGTCACAGGCCATGAATTGATGGTGAGCAGCCAGGTTGGAGCCGCCACAACAATGCTCAAATAAATTTGGCATTGTCTTCGGCTTGCACTACCGTTCGCTCCGCGCAAGGTAGGCGGCGCCTCGGGAAAATCAAAATAAATTTTGTTTTCCGCTCGGGTTGCACTACCTTTGCAGTCAAAGAAACTATTAATCCTGCGCTGGCAGCCATGTGCCGCTCGCAAAAACCATTTGACAACTCTATATGAACAGATTTCTCACACTTGCTCTGGCAATAGGCCTCGCCTTTGCCGGCTCAGCCCAAGACCGTTCCCAGGGCGGCATCAGCCCTGACATGATGCGCCAGATTGTCTCCTCATCGTCAGCCAAGCAAAACAAGGCCATCAGCAATGCCATGGCGACGAATGCTATCGACGACCTTGCCCGGAACTACCGCAACGAAAAAGTGTCAGACACTTACTTCAGCGTCGAGACACCCAAGCAGTCGATTCACAACCAGCGCCAGAGCGGACGGTGCTGGATGTACTCGAGCTTCAATGTGCTGCGCGCCAACTTCGCGCGCCAGCACGGCGACTCCATTGCCGTGGAGTTCTCTCACGACTACCTCTTCTTCTACGACCAACTCGAGAAGGCCAACCTCATGCTGCAAGGCGTGATTGACTGCGCCGACAAGCCCATCGACGACATGCGCGTGCAGTTCTTCTTCCACCATCCCATGAACGATGGCGGCACTTTCTGCGGCGTGGCCGACCTTGCTGAGAAATACGGCCTCGTGCCCGTTGAGGCACAGCCCGAGACCTACTCGGCTGAACGCACCTCTCGCATGAGCCAACTTGTGGCGTCAAAACTGCGTGAATACGGATTGGAACTGCGCCAGATGGTCGCTGACAAGAAGAGCAAAAAGGCCATCAACCAACGCAAGACCGAGATGCTCGGCACCATCTACAACATGCTCTCGCTCACACTGGGCGAACCCATCCAGTCGTTCACCTACACCTTCCGTGACAAGAACGGCAAGGCTGTAGGACCCGCACGCACCTACACTCCGCTGGAATTCTACCGTGAGACGGTAGGCGGGCCCATCAACGGCACATTCATCATGGCAATGAACGACCCTCGCAGGGAATACTACAAGACCTACGAGGTAGAATATGACCGCCACACCTACGACGGTCACAACTGGCGCTACATCAACCTGCCCATGGAGGACATCGCAGCCATGGCCATCGCTTCGCTCAAGGACTCCACCAAACTCTATGCCAGTTTCGATGTGGGCAAGCAACTCAACCGCGACAACGGATACCTCGCCCTCGACAACTTTGACTATGCCACCCTGTTCGGCACCACATTCCCCATGGACAAGGCCCAGCGCATAGCCACCTTTGACAGCGGTTCAACGCATGCGATGACGCTCTGTGCCGTCGACCTTGATGACAACGGCAATCCCATCAAGTGGAAAGTGGAGAACTCCTGGGGTGGCGACAGCGGACAGAAAGGATACATCATCATGACCAACGAGTGGTTCAACGAGTACTCCTTCCGCCTGGTCGTGGACAAGAAATATGTGCCGCAAAACATCCTCAAGGCTGCCGAAACCAAGCCCGTGATGGTCATGCCCGAAGACCCCCTCTTCGGCACCGATGACTGATAATCACGCTCTGGGCTCCTGACGGCAATCGTTACCGCAGCAGGAGTTTTCCCAAACCAAGGCAAACAGAATGCCCCGGCCTCAACTGATTGAAGCCGGGGCATCGTTCTAGCCGTAGTTCAAGAGGACTGTGAGCCGCTCACGCACGAGCGCGAGCACTTCACGCACCTCATTGACGGTTGCCTTGCCGTCGTCATCGAGCATGTCTACAGCCTGCCGGAGCAGACGGCAATCGTCCTCGGTGAGCGGCATCCCGTTGATTGAGTAGTCGGGGTCGGCGTAGCGGTAGTAGATCTTGTCAAAGACCTCGATTGGGGCGTTGTAGCCCAACTTGTCGGACCGCATGATTTGGAGGTCGCCCTGCACGGTGCGCACCGACACCCCCTTGGAGATGCCCTCCATCTCGTTCAATGCTGCCGAGCATGCGTCGGTCAGGTCGTCTATGGTCCATAGTCGGAACCTGTTGCGCAGGCAGCGGTCTATAGTCTTGTAGCGTATCAACGCGTTCTTGTTTGCCGGCATGTTTATGTGATGTAATTGAATTGTCCATAATGCTAGTTGATTAAAGTGTTGCTGAGCGGCTGCTCATGATGTCACGAATCTGATAAAATGAAATGGGCTTATAATCGTTGTTGTCCACACCCACATCATATTGCGTGGATTGCAACATCGCCAGTTGTTCTTCAAACCTGCAGGAATGACCATCTCGGGAATGAATGTGGCCATGCAGTTGCCACACTTTGCCATGTGAGTCGCCATAGCACAGGAAGGGATGGTGATTGAGGAACACAGCTTGATTGTCGATAACGACATACATCTCGAACGCAACATGTTCAAAGCGTTCAATCAGCTCGGAACGCAGGTGTGCAATGTCGTGGTTGCCCACAATCAGCACAATCTTCCCGTTGAGCCGGTCCAGGACCTGGTTCCATGCTGCCGTATTACCAAAGACGAAGTCGCCCAGGTGGAACACCAGGTCATTCTTGCCGACGACGCTGTTCCAGTTGTCAATCAGCACCTTGTTCATTTCATCGAGGTTCTTGAAGGGACGATTGGCGTGACGCAAGATGCTTGAGTGGTTGAAATGGGTGTCGGATGTGAAAAACACATTCTTCCCCGAGAGCGTATCTCTGGGTTTCATCTTGTCGGCTTGCTTCAAGATCATGCCGATTGTGTCTAGATTCTCCTTCATGATTTGATGATTTTGTGCGCCACAGGCGGCGCGATTAATAATAATTGTGTCGGCTTAAGCCAATCAGTACAATTCGTGTAATTCGTAGTTAAAAAAAAGTGGCTGGAATGTCAGCTTCGGGACTTTCCAACCACTCTTATTCTTTATTGTTGAGCAGTATCTGTGACGGGATGATTACACTTTTTACATCATGGGGTGAATGTAGGTCGTGTAACCAGGAAAGCCGTTGAGCTGGTGCGTGGATTTTTGTCACTTGAGGGACAGGTGTGGCAATAGCCTTCAAAGCAGCTTGTACTCTGAATGCCTTTGCCCATCCATATGTTAACTCGTGTCAGCACGACGGCTTGTTTTTTAAATTGGGCGCAAAATTACACCTTTTTGCTAAACCCGCCAAATTTCTGTCAAATTATTTTAATAAATTTAATTAGCTATACGCTTCCCTGCATCAACAGCCCGCTGCAACTCCTGCTACCAATGCCCGTCACGCCACTGTTGCTTGGCAGGTTCCGAGAACCCGGCAAGTTCAAAGTTGTCATAGTTCTTTACCCGTTAGATGTTATAGGCTATCAGGCGTTGGGGGTTGCCTGAAGCGGCTTCAATGCAATAAGAGCCGATGCGCTACCATTGAATTGTCATTATAACCGTTATAATGCCAGTCTAAGGCCGATACCGTAATTGCTATTGGACGGCGAGAGACCATTGCGGAACGATACCCGGCAGAACCAGTCGTCAAGGAGCCAGTTGCCACCACGATACACACGATTGGTCCCCGTTGCCGGGCCAGTGGGGTCCATCTGTTCACCGCTGCTGTAATCCCCGTAACGGTCCTGGCACCACTCGTGCACATTGCCGCTCATGTCATAGATCTGCAACTCGTTGGGATTTCGGGTTGCCACTTCATGGGTGCCATAGTAGCCAGAGCCACGCGTCTCCCATGAGTCGTTGTAGGAATACCACGCTACCGTAGGCAGGTCATTGCTGCCCGAGTATTTGTAGCCCTGACCGTCATTGCCGCCACGGGCTGCAAATTCCCACTCAGCCTCGGTGGGCAGACGGAAATTCCGATTTGTCATCTCGTTCAGCGCGGCAATAAACAGCTGGCAGTCTTCCCATGTCACCTGTTCTACCGGGAACCGGCTCCCGACGAAATAACCGGGATTACCCCCCATGACCGCCATCCATAATTCCTGCGTGACCTCGGTCTGCCCGATGTGATAGGAAGTCAGCGTCACCCGGTGGACGGGTCTCTCTCGGCTGCTTGCGTCAATCCCCTGCTCGGCTGTTGCACCCATCATGAACGAACCGCCCTCAACGGCTTTCATGATGAAGGTCACGCCTCCCACCGTAAAAGTCTCGTCACCAAAGGGCCACTGGCCGGTCAACACATAACTGATCAGTGAGGTCACATCGTTGATGTCCACGGCACCTTCACCCGTTATGTCGGCAGCTTGCATGTCCATGCCAGATGCATCACCGCCCAAGACACATGTAATCAGAGCTGTCACATCGTTGATGTCAACAAACTGGTCACCGTTCACATCACCGCGCATGCTGCTGCTTGCCATGGCCGAGAAAGAAAACCCCAGTGCAACCAGCAGTGTCATTACCGTTGCCGGCATCCGATGATTATCAAGCATTATCGTTTTCATCCTCTTTGTCAATTTGCGCGCAATATCTTTCTGGCATTGCGGGCATTATCATCGCCTGTCGTCACCTCAATATTCACGCCGTCAAATGGCGTGCTGCTCTCGTGGCCGTTCAGATTATAGTAGCGCACCCTTCCTTTCCCGTTCTGGACAGTTGATGTAGCGGGTCCGGCATTCACTTCCTCGATGGATGTCAGAATATCTTCATAACCTTCTTCATCAATAGGCTCAAGGTAGAACGAGCGCAGGGGTTCGTAGCCCTTCTCGGCCATCAGTTCATCCCAGTTCTCGGGCAGCTCCACTGCGGCAGTGGACATGGCTCCTCCAGGCATGGTCTGAATCTTGTTGCGGGAAGCGTCCCCCGTGACCAGAAAGGCGGTTTCGCCCTTGACCATCGTGGGAATGGTCAGCATCTGGTCGGCGTCACTGGCATACCACTCGGGAGTCGGGGTCATCGCGGCACCCTCCTCTGCCATCAGCTGGTCCATATACTCCTCCAGTGAGGTATGGGCAGGATTAATGGCACTGCCCGGGTTGGCATAGTAGTGGGCATAAGTGCGTTCATACAGCGGACGGCGGGCAGTGGCAATAAGCTGGTCTTCAAGATTGCCGACGCTGCCGTATTGCTCCTTGAGGATGGAAGCGACCTCCTCAGTCATCAGGATGGTGCGGTGAGTGAACTGCACACCGCTGCCTAGGGCCAATTGACACCTCTCGGTGATGTCCCATGCCAGCAACTGCATAATCTTTTCGGCATCGGTCGTTGCCGGCGGCATGTTGTTGCCCCACATGAGTGTTGAAGCCACGGTTATCGCACTCTCGTTGAGGCCTATGCCTTGACGCACATGATAGGGATTCCAGCCCACTCTCAGGCAGGCTTCTTCGTCTTCGGCAAGACACCACGACACGGGGTACCCGAAAGTGCCCATGCGGTCCTGCTTGACATAATATCCCGCCAGATTGAGCATGGCAAGATTCATGAAACGCCCAATGGCAACATTGGCCTGTTCATTGATCTGGCCTTGCCCATGATCCAGCCCCAACTGCCTTGCAACGGGTCCATTGGCCCAGCAGTAGGGAATCCAGGCATGGGTGCTGCCCAATGTGCGGCGGAACTCGCCCGAGGTCATGGCCTTGGTCAAGGCAATGAGCAACGGCATGTATTCAGGCTTGCATCCCGCCATGACTCCATTGACGGCGACATGCCACACCAAACTCTGGCGGTAGGATGGCGACAAGACGGCAATCGTGCGGTTCCAGCGGTAGTCGGTATACTTCAAGAATTCCTCAACACGCTCTAGTGTTGGAGGAATGATGGGCATGCCATCGCTCCACATCATGTCGTTGTAGAATTCATTGACCTCATCAATCGTGCCGCTGAAGACCGGCGCTTGGGGGTCGGCAGCCTCAGGGTGGGAATTCTCGTCAATCTCTTCTTGGGTAATCGGGTCGAGCAGCATGTCGAGGATCTGGGGCCATAGCACCTCACGCGTGTTCTGCTTGAGTTCCTCCACTGTGTGGGACGCAAATGCACCTGGATAAACGGCGACGCGCAAAACAGGGACGCCGTTGTTGTAGGCGGTTGTCTTGGCTTGCGTGTCAAACCCCGGCGCGGCAATCATTACCGACGGGATACCGATATATTCGGCGGCAATGCAGCTGCCGGTCTCCTTAGGCGTGCAGATGCCACAGCCGCCGTTTCCCGAGATGACGGCATCCACCCCATATTCCTGCAACCGTTGCTGGAAGCGCTCGACCTGAGGCTTGCGCACGCCAGGCCCCGGGAACAAGCCGGCAGAACCGATTTCACTTAACACATACACTATCGCCGTCGGGAACTCCTCCTGGATGAGCCTCTTGAGCTCATAATGGGTAACGCTTGCCATGAACGAACCGCCCACCAGAGCGATGGTTTTACCCTCAAAGGTATCCAGCCGGGGTGCGAGTTCAATCATTTCAACCGATGACTGTCCCACGGGGGACATGACATCATAAGTTCCTGCAGTCTCATCGCCTCCGCATCCACCTTCGGGGTCACAGGTTTGGCCCTGCGCCATAAACGCCAGTGAGACAAGACTAACTGACAACAACAATCGCTTGAAGTTTCTGAAAATCATAATAAAATGTTTTTGAGGTTTTGCAATGAAGAGATGCTGCAAAAATACAAAAGTTAAATCCTGAAAAGAAAAATCTCCCAAAAGAATTGAGCCGTTTTAACTTTTTGTACCTTTGAGCATCAATATACTTAGTTATGGTAGCTATCAAGACCGATGAAAACTCATTGCATCAGATGCTCAAGGACCCTTCACGGCGTGAAGAGGCCTTCAGGCTGCTCATGAAGCAATATGGTCATGCCCTTTACTGGCACATCCGCCGCATCGTCGTCGGACATGAAGAAGCCGAGGATGTCCTGCAGGAAACCTGCATCAAGGTCTTGAACAGCATTGGTTCCTACAGGGGCGACGGGTCAATGGCGACATGGCTCTACCGTATCGCGACCAACGAGGCCCTGCAACATCTGCGACGGCAGACTCACTTGTTCCAGCGCATTGACTCACTGAGTGATTCACTGGCAGAAAAACTCCAAGCCGAGGCGCCGCTTGACGGCAAAGAGCTGGAAATCATGTTCCAGAAGGCTTTGCTCACTTTACCCACCCAGCAACGCATCGTCTTTAACCTGCGTTACTATGACGAATTTAGTTATGAGCAAATCGCAGAAATCACGGGCAAAACAGTGCAATCACTGAAGACAAATTATCACTACGCGACACAAAAGGTTAAAAACTACATCAAGGAGCATTCAAGATGAACGATATATTTAAGCTTACAGGAAGAAAAATGCCTTACCTCGAGAACGAGGAATATCTTGACAGCTTGATTGAACATGCTACCGAAAGGGCCGTTCATCAAGCCAAAATAAAGCGATGGCCACGGCTGAGCATTATGCTTGCCTCGGCAGCAGCGGTTGCACTGCTTGCCATCGGGTTCGCCTTGTTCAACGGGCAGAATGTACCCGTGACAACAAGCAATCAAGGGCCACTGGACGAGTTCTTGAGCACCTTGAGTGACGAAGAAGCGGCCCAATTGCCGTACTATGAAATAGAAGAGATTCCAGAATACTAACCGCCATATGACAGAAACGATGAAAAAGGTAATGATATTGATGGTCCTCGTGCTTGTTGGCCTCACAGCGACAGCTGGCGAGGGCAGCAACGCTTCACTCAATGAGAGACTGTATAAAGCCAAGGTGCGCGAACTCGTTTACAGGCTGCACATCACTGCCGAACAACAAAAGAAGTTTGAGCCCATTTATCGCAGTTACTGTGAAGAGATGAGCGCCCTCTGGGCCAGTCGCAAGCGCCCCATCAAGCCCAGCACGAGTGGAGATGCCGCAGCCATAACGAAACGCAAGATGGAGTTGCAGCAACAGGCTCAAGGAATCCGCATGAAGTATATCGACAAACTGGCGACCGTGCTCAATGCGGAACAAGTGGAACGATTCTTTGAGGTGGAGAGCACCATCCAGAAAAGGCTCAAGGAAAAGCACGACCAGGCCCGCAACCATTAGGAACCGAACAATCAATCCCTCAAAGGTGGACTTGAGGATGTTGACGGAAGCCTGAGTATTGTCACCCATCTCCTTATACATGCCGTTACAGGCTCCCGCGCATTCAATTCATGCGTAAATAAATTGAAAAGTATTGATTATCAGTAAATTACACTGTTATCCTTTCTTTTCTTCTAAAACACTGCAGTTCTATAGAAAGAAGAACCGTTCCCTGTTATTTTCACAGTTCAATGACATGGGGCTGGACATCGGTGTCGTGTGTGGCCAGGGAGGCGACACAGTCGGGCGAGAGGCTCTGCTCGCGTATCCATTGCAACGACTCGCGCTGCAGTTTCTTGTCCAGCGTGATGCCCGAGGTAATCATGTCACGCCACGACTTGGTGGCATAGCCGCCGTCGGCAAACAACAGGACATATCGGCCCTCATCGTTCTTAATCTTCAAGGCGCACAGACCCTCGCTGTGGCCCGGTATGTTCACCATTACGAGGCTGCCGTCGCCCAACACATCATAGGACTTGCCGACCGGCCCTTCCGAGCCGTTCCAGTCAAAGGTCTGCAGGTTCACACCCTCCCACCAGCGGCGCTGGAAACGGATGCGGATTTGGAAATTCTTGCGCGTGGTGCCTTCCATCTCGTCCTTCGAGACCAGGATGTGCTTGGCGTCGGCCACCTGCTTCAGGCCATTGGCATGGTCGCAGTCGAGATGCGAGATGAGCACATAATCCAACTCTGACGGCTTGATGCCCATGCGCTCAAGGTGCTCGTTGACGGCTTCGCCGGGAGCGATGCGTCCCTGGTTGATTTGATAGAGCAGGAACGAACCGAGGGATTTGATCTGCGCCCTCCTGTCATACACGCCCTCGGGCGACATCTCCCTGTGCCATCCCGTGTCAAACAGGATTTTCCCCTTGGGATGCTCGATGAGGAAACAGAACACAGGCAGCCAGATCCATTTGCTCTTGGGAGTCGTGACACCCGAGGCCTTAATGATGCTGCAATCGTCTCCGCCGAAGGGGAGGTAGGGCGACACCCTCACCTAGCCAGTGCGCAGTACATGAATCTTTATCTCATCCATCATTTATAAACTTGCAAGATAACACTACTGCAAAGGTAGTGTTTTTTTCGAAAAACACCTGCTTGGCAGTGGCTGAAGTGGGTAATTCTTAAGGAGAAAATACCGATAGTACGCAAATTAGTTGTACTTTTGCCACAGTATTTCAATTGTTATAGATGAGCATGATGTTTCGCCGGATTATAGTGGCGCTGGGCATGGCGGTAGCCTTATTGCAGGCAGCCGGTCAAGTACGCGTTGTTGCCAACAACGCCGATACCACATCGGTGAGCCAGCACGGCGATTCAATTCCCATGCAGTCCATCAGCGAGGTCACGGTGACGACACGCCGTCCCGGCATGAGCCGCATTGCGGGGGCCGAGAACACGGTGCGCATCAACCAGGCCGAATTGTTCAAGGCGGCTTGCTGCAACCTGGGCGAGAGTTTCACCACCAACCCGTCGGTCGATGTCAACTACAGCGACGCCGCCACGGGAGCCAAGCAAATCAAATTGCTGGGGCTCAGCGGCACCTATGTGCAGATGCTGGCCGAGAACCTGCCCGACTGGCGGGGCGCTGCCCTGCCCTTCGCCCTGGGCTATGTGCCGGGGCCGTGGATGAAGAGCATACAGGTGTCAAAGGGCGCCTCGTCGGTGCGCAACGGCTATGAGGGTATCACTGGACAGATCGACGTGGAGTACCTCAAGCCCGAGGATGAGCAGGGCGTGACGCTCAACCTGTACGGCAAC
>Ga0256407_10004037_pt1 | contig 25082 bp, 18 predicted proteins | sample RumenRJG_04DNA_FD_193489 | JGI IMG/M metagenome (GOLD analysis project Ga0256407, IMG submission 193489) | Bovine rumen microbial communities from Lethbridge, Alberta, Canada - RJG_04 | ecosystem: Host-associated > Mammals > Digestive system > Stomach > Rumen | place: Canada: Alberta... | reverse complement strand
TTACGGCTGTTGTGGCGAGCAAAATTGAAATCAGACCTGAAAAAAGCACGTTGAAATTTGTTGCGGCTGCTATCATGCCCGCAGCACAAACTACGCTTAAAACATCTGCAAAGCCGTTTTCTACACCGTTAGCCTTAAAAATACTTTTGGTTAAGGCTAAAAATCCTACAATTAGCAGCGTTAAAATTATTACGAGCCAATGCGTGTACATGAAAAACTGTACCAAAAAGCATCCGATATAATCGCTCAAACCGCCCGGTCTTAAACATGTATCAGAAAAAAACTCACTGTTGAGCATAAAAATTTGTAACCCTTCCTGATACGCAAACATCGGAGCATAAAAAAATAATATTGCGGCAATTACAATAACTGCCGCAATAATAGAAGATATGTTTTTCTTAAAAAACTCCATTTTAGATTATTTATCCATAGAAAAAGCAATACCTGTTTGTAAGCCGTCAATTTCAGCAAGACCTCTTAATCGTCCGATAAGCGGATAGCCGGCGTTGTAAATGTCGTTGTCCATATCGGTTAACATTCTGATTCCGTGGTCGGGACGGAAAGGCATACGCAAATCTTTGCGGCCTTCTTGTTGTCTGCGGCGTTGTTCTTTTAAGAATTCCGAAACAATGCCCGGCATATTCAAACTTCCGTAAAGATGTCCTGATTCGTAGAAACTTCTTTCTGTAAGGTGTTGAGTATTACGCAGATGGATAAAATGAACCCACGGCGAAAATTCTCTTGCGATTTCTACCAAATTATTATCTGTTCTGCCCGAAAGACTTCCCGTGCAGAATGTTATGCCATTTCTAACGCTTTGATTTGAGGCTCTGAGTTTTCTTAAATCATCAGCGCAGCCGCAAATTCTCGGCATTCCGAGTACGGGATAAGGCGGGTCGTCTGGATGAATGCAAAGATTAACGTTAGCCTCCTCGCAAGTTGGAATTACGGCGTCTAAGAAATCTTTTAAGTTTTGACGGTATTGTGCCTCTGAAATATTGTCGTAATGAGAAATGTATTCCAAGAAAAGTTTTTTCGGGTCTTTGACAGTGCCGTCAATAACGCCGTTTACAAATCCTTGAGTTACGACGATAATGTTATAAACGAGTTTTTCCTGTTCTTCGATAGGCATTTTTTTGAAGATTTCTTCCGCTTGACGTAAAATTTCTGGCGGAAAATCTTTGTCGGCATCTTTGCGTTTTAGGATAAAGACATCAAAAGCTGCGAATGTCGGATAATCGAAATAAAGACCTTCGCCGCCGCCTTTGTGTTTGAATCTCAAATCAGTACGAGTCCAGTCCAAGACCGGCATAAAATTATAACAAACGGTATCAACACCACATTCTCCGAGATTTTTTAGAGATATTTTATAGTTTTCGATGTGTTGAGCGTAGTTTTTGCCTTTGGTTTTGATGTCTTCGCTAACGGGTAATGATTCTACGACAGACCATCTTAAACCTTTTGCTTCGATTTGATTTTTGAGTTTAAGGATTTCTTCTTTTGTCCAAACAACGCCTATCGGTAAATGGTGAAGAGCGGTTACAACGCCTTCAACGCCCATTTGGACTAACATATCGAGCGTTATTTTGTCCTGAGGACCGAACCAACGCCATGTTTTTTCTAATTTTAACATAATAATTTTTTCAGTTTAAGTTATTTTGAGGTTGTCTAAAAAGTTGGAGTGCGGGCTTCCAGCCCGCCTTTACAAGTACTTGCAGGCAGGGATGCCTGCGTTCCAATCCACCTTTTTAGACAGCCTCATGTATTTATTATACGTATTTCAAAAGGTCTTTTCCTATATCGCGTCTGAAGTACGAGTCTTGGAAAGAGATTTTTTTGATTTCAGTTAATGATTTTTCCAAAGCTGAATTTATGTCAGCACCGAGAGAAGATACTGTTAAAACTCTACCGCCGTCAGTTACGAGTTTTTCTCCTAAGAGGAGGGTTCCGGCATGAAAAACCTCTGCGCCGCAAACTTTATCTAAACCGCTTATTTCCAATCCTTTTTTGTAAGCCTCGGGATAACCACCGGAGGCGAGGACAACGGTAGCTGCTGTTTTTTGGCTGATTTCGATTTTTTGACCTTTGAGATTACCTTCAGCGGCAAATTTCATCAGTTGCAAGAGGTCGGAGTCTATTCTTAACATAACGGATTCTGTTTCGGGGTCGCCCATTCTTACGTTGTATTCGATAACGAAAGGTTCACCTTCAACGTTAATCAAACCGAAGAATATAAAACCTTTGTAATCAATTTTTTCTTCTAAAAGTCCGTTGATAGTCGGTTTTATGATTTTTTCTTCGATTTTTTGCATAAATTCTTGTTTAGCAAAGGGAACGGGAGAAATGCTGCCCATGCCGCCGGTGTTGAGACCTTCATCGTTTTCTCCGATTCTTTTGTAATCTTTTGCCTCAGGCAGGATAACGTAACCTCCGTTGCCGTCAGTTAAAACAAAAACAGAGAGTTCTATTCCCGACAAAAATTCTTCTATAACGACTTCAGAAGATGATTTGCCGAATTTGCCTGAAAACATTTCTTCTAATTCTTTGCACGCAATAGAAAAATCGTTTTCGATTATAACGCCTTTTCCTGCGGCTGGTCCGTCGGCTTTTAGAACGTAAGGCGGATTGAGTGTTTTTAAGAAATCAACTGCTTGAGAATAAGTTTCTTTCTTAAAAGTTTTGTATTTAGCGGTCGGAATATTATGACGGAACATAAACTGTTTTGCAAAATCTTTGCTGCCTTCGAGTTGTGCGCCGTCTTTTTTAGGTCCTACGACGAGGGTTTTAGGGCTTTCGCTTAAAATTTTATCCGTTAAACCATCAATGAGCGGAATTTCAGGACCTACAACAACCAAATCAATTTGTTTTTCTTTGATTGTAGAAACTATTGCCTCGAAGTCTGAAACTTTAACGGGGAGATTTTCAGCGATATTCTTAATACCCGGATTCCCGGGAGCTGCATATAATTTTTTGAGTAACGGGCTTTGTGAAATTTTCCACGCTAATGCGCTTTCCCTTCCGCCCGAGCCGATAAGTAATACGTTCATGTTTTTTTACTTTTGTTATATAAAATTTCGGCGGTAAAGGTAGCGATTTTTTTTGTAATTTTTATATCCGTCACAAAAAATAAGCATTTTTATTCACTGATTTCTAAATCCACCCGTCGGTTTTTTCTTCGTATAAAAACACGATATTTTTTTTAAAAATAGTTTTTAGTTACCGTATCTCTTTTATTACAAGCGGAGAAATTTTTGCACCGACTTCACCGGCAATTGGTGTGGGGTATACATATTCACACTCACCATAGCGAATCTTGGTAATTTTATAAATTCCCGGAATATTGGTAAGCGGAAAAACACCATTGGAGATGTTGTTCAGTTCGCTTACGTTGCCATTACCGTCAATCAATTCTATTGAACAAGATTCTTTGGAAGAAAATACGATGTTAAGACTTTCCCCGTAACAAACATAAGAATTTTCAAAATATAATTCCGGCACGGGTGTGTTATCACAAATATTTTTTGAATCTGTTTCAGGACATTGATTGTCCATATACCACGAAGAAACAAATTTTAAAGGATACGAACCCGCCCCGATATGTCTAAAGTTATAAATTTCTTCATACTTGGTTTCTCCATTTGCATCAAGACTCAATGTAGAAAGAAATTTTGTTGAATTTTCAAATACATATATTTTGCCATCAATAGAATAATACATTAAGCTAAAAACAAAGGCATTGATTTTCTTTTCCACAACAAGTTTCATTTTATCAAACTGAGGAATATTATTTTCGATAGGATACTCTACTATTTTGTAACTTCTAGCGTCATTATGTAGTGCTAAAACACAATATAGACGGGAATTGTCAGGGGCAATAATAGCCCCTTGCACCACGTTGTAATCTTCAAAAATCTGATTTGTTACTATTTCAAATTCTCCGGTTTCCCTATCAAAATTACCGTAGGTAACGCCGGATTTGTTTTTCCAGTCGATAAAATATGATGCAACGTAATGTTGGCAATCTTTGGATAAACTGATATAGCAACGTGGAAACTCTGGCGGATAGATTTGATGCAGCTGTATTTCGCCAACTTTTTCAATACCTTCGGAAGTTAAAAGATACTTTGCAATGACTTCATTTTGTTCAACAAACATCCACATCTTGTCGCACTGCGAGTGATGTACTATTACATTGATGTCGTATATTTGAGTAAAATATGGTCCTTCTCCGCTCCCAATTGCTGATTTGGTTTTCAAGTCGATAATGGTGTACTTGTTAGGCTCAAAATAAAACACTAAATTATTGTTGTATGGACTCGGTACAAAAAAACCATAGGTGCAATTCTCAACAATAGCATTGGAATTCTCGTCGTAAATTTTTCCGTCCGAATAGGTAAGAACATGTTTTCCATTTGAATCAACATACCATTCTGCATATTCTTTATGAGGGATAATTTTAACCGGACTTTGTGAAAAATCGTATTCATATCCATTTACATACCAATACATCGCGTGTTTGCTTTGTGCCATTACATGTGTTGGAAAAATGATGTGGATTATTAAAATCCACATCATATAAAATGCCTTTTTTCTGAATTTTACCATTGCTCAAGTGTTAAATCTCTGATTTTGTGAATTCACAATGCAAATTTAAAACTATTGAAAATAATTTCCCAATAAAAAACGACAAGTTTTTGCATTTTTATTCACTGATTTCTAAATCCACCCGTCGGTTTTTGGCGCGTCCCTGTTCTGTTGTATTATCAGCGGCGGGGCGGTTTGAGCCGAATCCTTCCGTAGTTATTTTATCTCTTGCAACACCTTGTTTTACAAGATATTCCATTACGACTTTTGCACGATTGCGGGAGAGATTTATGTTGAAACCGTACGAACCTATATTGTCCGTATGCCCGATTAATTTTATGTGCGCACCTGAATTCTTGAGCATTTGAGCGATGCTGTCCAAATATGCGCAAGTTTTAGGTGTGAGAGTTGTGCTTTTGTATGCAAATTCTACTGGGGTAAATGTTGTTTTTTTATCCGCAACTTCAATCTCGTTTTTGTTTTTGATATTGTTGTTTTTGTTTTCAACACTATCTTTATTTGTTGTTACGGTGGGTATTTCGTTTGTTTTTTCTACAAGATTTTCTGTTTTAACATTGTCATTATTCTCTGTTATAACATTATCTTGTTTATTTTCAGAGTCTTTTTCTTCTACTGCTTTTGGTTTATCAGTATTGGCAGTTGTTTTGTTTTGAGACTGATTGTCTTTTTTCGTGGTTTGTGATTCACCTTTTAAATCGTTTTTGTCTTTGTTTTTCCCTATCGGAATACCTACAATCGCTTGAAATTCAAGACCTTTTAATAGCCTTTTCCCTTTAAGCGGATCGTGTTCGTAATCTATTATTTTTCCGACATTATTTACATCACCTTTTTTTTCTTTTTGGCTATAAGTGTCTGTCAAACCGTGGTCGTACATGGCTTCTAACCCGATAAAAAAGTTGCGACGTTTTACGTTTATGTTGTATCTTAATCCTAATGCAGCTCCGATTCCGAAGTAATATTCGGCAATGTTTGCTTTTGTGAGTTTTATTGACGGCGTTTGGGCATCGTATGAGGATGCAATATGCCCTCCTGTTACCATTGAGAAAATTGGTGTTAAATAAGCGTAAGGCTGTAATCTGTCGCTTCGATATTCCGTAAAATTAAAAATTATCGGCAATCTGAAATCTGCGCATTTAGCATATAGATTGTATCCGTAGTAATCGTCTTTTAGTCTGTAAAAAACATACCTTGCTCCGCGTTTTAAATAAGAGAATTGTGCACGCAACGCGAAATGTCCGCTTTCTTGGAATTCTTTATATACGAAACCTGAAACTACAAAATCATTACGATAATCGGGAACTGTCCAAAAAAACGACGGATCTGTTTTGGTAAATTTCATAAAGTTAATGCGGTAACCTCCACCGATGCCGAATGTAAAATTGTTATGAGACACCCTGCCTCTTTTTTGTGCACATATTTGTAGTGGCAACAAAACGGCTGATAATAGGATAATTAAACGAAAAATTTTCATTTTTTTTATATTTTTAATTATTCCACGGTTATTTTATGAACAAGTTTTATTTTGTGTTCGTGTGTTTGATCTTTCAAATCAGTGCGTTCGTCATAAAGAATAACGGTTATTGTGAAATTTATGTCATCTACCTTTTCTTTATCACTATTATTTACTACATAAATTTGGTATTCACCTAAACCGGGTTCTTTCCAATATATGTTTTCTTGAGGGTGTTCTGGGAAAACATCAAAATTGGCGTCAATATCTAATTTCCCGACATGACCGTTGCATTCATATTCCGGCTGATAGAAATATATCGTATCTCCGCACGGAGTTTTTACATACAAATCAAGGTCATCTTTTGTGTCCCACTGAAGGTTTACTCTCAATTTACCGTTTTCTCCTTTAAGTTCATTATTGTTTTGAGCCTCAGATTCAGGGTCTATAGTTTTTTTCGGTTTTTCCACGATAATTGTATCATTACCGTCTTCGAGGCATGAAACCAAAGCTGATGCTAAAAGTATTGAACAAATTATTGCAAGCAATAATATTTTTCTTGTTTTTTCCATAACTTAATTAAAAAAAAGGAGGTTGTCTAAAAAGTTGGAGTGCGGGCTTCCAGCCCGCCTTTACAAGCATTTGCAGGCAAGGATGCCTGCGTTCCAATACCACTTTTTAGACAACCTCTTTTTTTAAAAAATAAAAGATGCTATTTGAATTTTATCGAACTTAAAAATGCGCCGACGTATTTTTCACATTCAGCGGCTTTTTCTTTCGGGTATGTGATTTCACCCATAAGAGAGATTTTGTCTTCTTTCATAACGCAGTATGACCATTTTACTAAATTGCCGGCATCACATTTTATAACGTATGAATTGCCTTTAACAATCGGAGTCTCAGGAGTATCGCCTGCGGCTTTGATAGCAACAGCCATGTTTTCAGCAAAACTGCCGAGTTCGCTTACAGCTACACCTTCGGTGTTGAAAGTTCCGCTGATAGTGATTAAACCTTCGCTGTCAGCAGCATAAAAATCAGAACCGAGCATTTCTTGAACAGTAATAATTCCGGGATAGCTCAATGAAAATTTTGCGTGATCAAAAGTTTTGTCTAATTTTACACTTGCATCAACTGCAACGGGAAGTTCACATTTTACATCAGAACTGTTGTTAGCTGCGGAGTTTGAGTTCGCATTGTTGTTGCCAGAACAAGCAGCAAATGTTACAGCTGCTGCCATAGCTAATGTAGGTATTACCTTTTTCATAATAAAATTCTTTTGCCTGTTATATACCGTCGGCTCGTCGGTTCTAATAGTTATTTAAGTTAAAAAATATTTCAATTTAATAAAAAACTATAAAAAATACATCGGTAAAGGTAAAAAAATAAAAACGAATAAACAATGATATTATAATAAAAAAAATGTATAATTTTGCAATCGTTTTTTAATGGGAATTCAATTATGGAACTTAGCATAAAAGAACTTGCCTTAGCGGTAGATGCGATTTCCGTTACGGGTAATGAAGATTTAAAAGCTCAAAGCATTATATTAAGGTCGGCTTGTACGGCGGCCATGAAAAATCCGGTTTTTTTCGATTTGAGAAAATTTAAAGACCCAAAAAATCCGATTCAAAGGATGTACGGTTTGGGTGTTAGGATTTTTGTCGTAAAAGAATTTGAAGTAAATCCTATGGATTATCCTGATGCGGTTTTCCTAAAGGTTAAAAATATTCCTCAAGCGATAAATAATTATATTCTTGAAGTTTACAAAAGGTTTAAAGGCAGAGTTATCGCTGTGCCGGACAGAGACAAAAATTGTCCCGTAAAGGATTGGATGTATACTTTACTAAAGACGCGTTACAAAGTTTTTACAACGTTAAGATATATTAGTGAACTTGACTTTTTGGAAAATGCAGCCGAAATTTCAGACGGTTTTGATATTGCAATTCTTCAGATTCCTGATAAATATGAATTTACTTGCATTTCCGAATTGGAAAAACTTGACGATGTATTTTTCCGTGACGGAGAGTTTTCTTTGGAGAGTAGTTTCAACGAGAAAAATAGTTTTATAACCGTAAAAGGCTGTTCTCAAGAGGCGAAAATTACGATTCCTTATTGTGATAAAATCCATGCTGAAGATGCGGCACATTGCGTATCGTATCTTATTAAAAGCGGACTTTATGAAAAAGAAATCCACGACAAGATTTTTGAGAATTTAACCCTTCCCGACGACCAAATCAAAATGCGGGACGCAGAATATGGAATAGGTTTAATTTCTTGTTTTTCAACGGTTAATAATCTTTATTCGATTTGTAAGACTTTTGACTTTTTGACAAGACAAAACCAGTTCAAAAGTCGTGTAGCCGTTATAATGAATCCCGATTTTGAAAATCTCACCCCTCAAGAGTTCTTTTCAAGATTGTTTTTTACTGCTGAAAGTGCCGGTATCAAGAAAATAGTTTTTATCGGATATTTCTCGCAAATACCTCATTCCGAAGCAATTAGAATTACGAAATATGATACCGTTCAGGATTATATAGATAATTTTGACATGGAGGATTACAAGGATTGCGGTATAATATTCAAAGGTGCTAAATATGAGGATTTTGCTGATGTTTTCGACTTTTTTAATATCGGAAACCATGACACCGTCTTGGAGGTAAGTCTTACGGCTCTAAAACATAATCTTAACTATTACCGCTCGTTGCTTAATCCTCAGACCAAAATGATTGCCATGGTAAAGGCTAATTGTTACGGTTCGGGGTCGTATCAGATTGCTAACACGTTGGAAAACAATGCTGTGGATTATCTTTGTGTGGCATTTGCCGAGGAAGGTATCGCTTTGAGGTTAAGGAACATAACCTTGCCGATTATAGTTATGAATTATGATTTCAAAAACTATAAACAGCTTGCCAATTACCGTTTGGAGCCGGTTTTGTTTTCTACGGAGCGCACCGAAAAATTTATTGAAATCCTCAAAAAACGTAATATGAAACATTATCCCGTTCATATAAAACTTGATACGGGAATGCACCGTTCGGGTTTTATGCCGGAAGAATTGGACGAGTTTTGTAATCTTGTTAACAAAAACAAGGATATAATCGACATAAAATCATGTTTTACGCATTTTGTGGCGGCTGACGATGATACTGAAGACGATTTTTCAAAGCTTCAGACCTCAAGATTTACCTCTATGGCTGATACTATTTGTCAGAAAACGGGCTTAAATCCTTTAAGACATATTTGTAACTCGGTTGGTATCGAAAGGTTAAGACAATATCAGTTCGATATGGTAAGGCTCGGAATAGGTCTTTACGGTGTGGCTTATCAGGCAACCGACAATCTTATGGGTATTTCTAAATGGAAAACCAATATTGTTCAGATAAAACATATTTCTAAAACCGAAACCGTAGGTTATAACCGTAGAGGAAAAGTTACCGAAGATTCCCGTATTGCACTTATTCCAGTGGGATACGCCGACGGTCTTAACAGAAAATTCGGAAACGGCAACCTTTATGTTGAAATAAATTCCAAACGCGCACCTATTATCGGAAATATATGTATGGATATGTGTATGGTTAATATCACGGGAATAGATTGCAAAGTAGGCGATGAGGTGGTTATTTTCGGCTCCAACCATAAACTTATCGAAATGGCAAACGCCATTGAAACAATTCCTTATGAAATTTTAACAGGAATTAGTCAAAGAGTTAAAAGAGTTTATGTGGAGTAAAAAAAAATTTTTTATTCTTCTTTTAATAATTATCTTTGCAAGGACGGTTATTTTTTGATTTTTAGATTTTAAGAATATGAAAACGTTTTTATATACAATATTACCTTTGGTGATATTGCTTATTGCTTGTTCTAATCCTAATGATAATAGTTCAGGCAAGGACAGAGCCATGAAAGAATATAATTCTATGATGGAGCTTTATAATCATAGAATTAGCAGAGGAGATTATCAAGGGGCGTTTGAATATGTTAATAGGGCTAACCGTCTTGCAGACTCTATGGGCAATGCTCGTGATTTGGCGTATACATATACTTGTATCGCTTTTATATCTGCTAAAATGAATAATTTCTCAATAGCGAGTAAAAATTATTATTTAGCGTATCAGAATTATCTCCCGCTTTCCGATTCTGTATCATTTGCACGGCTTTGGAGAGAGTGGGGACGCTCCTCTTACGAAAACGGCGTATATGATTCAGCTACGGTTTTCTTTGAAAGAGCTTTTGAAATGGATAGTCTTATTGTCGATAATTTCGGTTTGAAAAGCGATTTGATTTTTCAGGGGCACATGTTTTTGGATATTTACAGAAGCAATCCCGCTTTTCCTAATCATGAAATGTTGGTATCGGCTTATAATAATTTTTTAAGGGCAAGAGCCTACGGTGTTTCGATAAACGAAACCGAAATTCATAATTATCTTACAATAGGTCTTTGCGAGGTTTTCTTTCAGCTTTCGGAGTCCGAAAGACGTAACAAAGGAAACAAATGTTGTTCTTATGCCGATAGTTGTATGAATTATTATCCTGATGCTTTAAGGATAGTTCAACGTAGCGGCAATTTTGACGATTTAGTCCGTTTCGACTTGATGAAAGTCAGATTAAAATTAACCCAAAAAGATGTTAAAGGTGCTGAATCTTTAGCTGATTCTTTGTACAAACAAGCTCAGCATGAGATTTTAACATACCATCACGAAGCGGCTATGACGGCATACGCAATGATTGCCCTTTATAAAGGCGAATACAAAAAAGCCGTAGAACATATCATTGAGGCTGCCGATTATAAAACCACTAACGCGAGTTACGGTCAGGGTTATAATCTAACGCAGCAGCTTGCACGTGGTCAGATGGAAAGCGAACAGATGAAAGCCTTCGGACGCGAACAGGCTCTGATGGGAAAAATCCGTGCAAGACGTATGGCTATGATTGTAGCCGGCACAGTCATAACGTTTTTGGTCGTAATCCTTATAATGAGCGTAAGACACGCCCGCCGTTATAAAAGGCTTAATAAAATAATTACCGCTCAAAACGAGGAAATCAAAGCCAAGAACGAGGAAATCACTGCTTATAACGAGGAGATAACCGCTTATAACGAGGAGATAACCGAAAGTATTAATTATGCGAGCCGTATTCAACAAGCTGTTTTGCCCTCTATGGAGGATATGAAAAAACTTTTCGGTGATAATCTTTTGATTTATAGTCCCAGAAATATTGTTTCGGGAGATTTCTTTTGGGCATTATCCTCGGGCGGTCTAAAATTTATCGTAGCAGGCGATTGTACGGGACACGGTGTCCCGGGTGCATTGCTTAGTATGCTCGGTATGTCGTGTCTTGATTCCATTACCCGAAACCTCAACCTTGAAAATGTTTCAGCCAGTGAAATCTTGGATAAAATGCGTATTATCCTAAAAGGCACTCTAAAACACAACTCATACGACGATTCCAAAACTAATGACGCAATGGATTTAGCGTTGGTGATTATCGATGCTTCCAACATGAAATTACAATTCTCCGGTGCATACAGACCTTTGGTTATAATACGCGGTGATGAAATCCTTAGAACTAAGGGCGATAATATGCCTATCGGTGCGCATTTAATAGAAAAAGAACATTTCACGAATCATGTTATTGACATTTTCCCCGATGATGTGATTTATCTGTTTTCAGACGGATTAACCGATCAGTTTGGTTACCGCTCGGCCAAACGTCCTTCCGAGGTCTTTAACATGACTCAATTCTGTAAACTTCTTTTGGAGGTTCACAAAGAAGATTTTCAGATACAAAGACAAAAAATCCTTGATAGGATTGAGCAGTGGAAAAAACCTAAACAAATCCATCAACAGCTTTGTGGTCAAACCGATGATAATCTGTTGATAGGATTGTCGGTTAAGAATATATGCGCTTTGGAAAAAGACTAATTGTTTAATTATTAAGAAAATATGAAAACCTTTATTAATGATGATTTTTTGTTGAAATCGGATTTTGCGAAATCTCTTTACCATGATTTTGCTAAAAAACAGCCGGTTATTGATTATCATTCACATCTTATTCCTCAGCAAATCGCTGAAAATAAACGTTTTGATAATATTACACAGATTTGGCTTTACGGCGACCATTATAAATGGCGTGCAATGAGAGCCAACGGTATTGACGAAAAGTATATCACGGGAAACGGTTCCGACAAAGAGAAATTTTTAGCGTGGGCTAAAACCGTTCCTGCCTCTTTAAGAAATCCTCTTTATCATTGGACTCATCTTGAACTTTTAAGATATTTCGGTATTGACGAACTTTTGGATGAAAGTTCAGCCGAAAGAATTTACGATAAAACCTCCGATATGCTAAAAAACGGAGAGTTGAGAGTTTGGGATATTTTCAAGAAGATGAACGTTGAAACTCTTTGTACGACCGATGACCCTGTTGATTCATTGGAGTATCACGAAAAAATTTTAAAGAGCGATTGTCCTGCCAAAGTTTTACCGTCATGGCGGCCTGACAAAGCCTCTGCTGCCGGCGATGCTAAAGCTTATAATGCTTATCTTGACAAATTATCTGAGGTTTCTAATACCGAAATTAATAGTTTCGATACCCTTTTTGACGCATTAGATAAGAGAATTAACCATTTTGCTTCGTTAGGTTGCAGACTTGCAGACTTTGGTTTGGATTATCTTTACGCAGAGGATTTCACTGAGAAAGAGGTTAATGAGATATTCTTGAAAGTACGCTCTGGCAAAGAATTAACTAATTTGGAACTCAAAAAACTTCAATCGGCAGCGCTTTATAGATTTGCATTGCAGGTTAAGAAGTTGAATTGGGTTCAACAATTCCATGCGGGTCCTATTAGAAACAATAATTCGAGGTTGCTGAAAAAACTCGGTCCCGATACAGGATTCGATTCTATTTGCGATTATCCTCAAGCCGAACAAATGAGCCGCTTCTTGAATCGTTTGGATAGCCACGACAACTTGGCTAAAACCATACTTTATAATATTAACCCCGCAGATAATGAAGTATTTGCTACAATGATAGGTAATTTTCAGGACGGAAGTGTTCCGGGCAAAATGCAATGGGGTGCGGCATGGTGGTTTTTAGACCAGAAAGACGGTATCGAAAAACAGATTAACTGCTTGAGTAATCACGGATTGTTGAGCCGTTTTGTGGGAATGTTGACCGATAGTCGCAGTTTCTTGTCATATCCGCGACATGAATATTTCCGCAGAATACTTTGTAATATTTTCGCTCAAGATGTTGTTAATGGTGAATTGCCCGAAGATATTAATCTTATTGGTAATACGGTTAGCAATATTTGTTATTTTAACGCAAAGGAATATTTTAAATTTTAATAAATAAAAAGAGGTTGTCTAAAAAGGTGGAATGCGGACGGCTCGTCCGCTTTACAAGTACTTGCAGGCGAGCCGCCTGCGTTCCAAAAGAGCCTTTTTGGACAATCTCTTTGTTAATTTTCTTAGAGTGATAAAGTTAATTTTCTTAGGTATATATAAAAAAATATGACTCCGAATGATAATTTCAGCAGAGTGAGAAAAAAATAATATGACTCCGAATGATAATTTCAGCAGAGTGATGAAATAGTAATATGACCCCGAATGATAATTTCAGCAGAGTGATGAAATAGTAATATGACCCCGAATGATAATTTCAGCAGAGTGATGAAATAATAATATGACTCCGAATGATAATTTCAGCAGAGTGAGAAAAAAATAATATGACTCCGAATGATAATTTCATCCAAAGGAGAAAATAGTAATATGGAGTCATATTATAATTTTCTCCATTTTGGAAAATTACAAAAATAAAGTGTATCAGTCTTTTTTACCTTCTTGGTTGTTCTTTTGACGGCTCTTTTTCATGGAAAAATAAATGCCGGAAGTGATTTTCTCGTCATTAGTAACGGTTTTGGTTAAGAGGTAAGTGCCGTGCGAAATAGAATCAGCGTTAGTTATTTTGTATTCGATGTCCCAACCGCGTTTGCTCATGTAGTTTAATGCAGCGACGGGGGAATGAAAAATTATTTTTTCACCGTTTTCGTCGCCGATAACATCATCACGGTAATAGGTGTTAGAATATTTCGCCCCTAAATCTACACGGGCTTCAACTCCACCGTTAAAGGTGTGGAACAGTTTTAGTTCACAATAAACTTTGTAGCCGTTGGTTTGTGAATAACCAATTAGACTTGTTAATGTTATTAATAATGCAAAAAATAATGTTTTCATCTTCTTTTAAAGTTTTTATTATTAATTGACGGTTTTTTATTAGGGATTTGAATTTTTTTCTTACCGTTTTTTTCTCTTTAAATGAAAAAACGATATAACCTTAAAAAAAATATATAAAAAGATATAAAATAGTCCGATTTTTGTTTTATATTTGTCATGTCATATAACACCTTATAATATTTAAAAGAGTATGAATCAGCCAATTGATTTTATATACCGGCATTTTAGTGATATTGAGAAAGATGACATGGAATACATTTATAGGGGTGAGATAACACCTGTTATAGTCATGGACATTCTTGATTTCGCAAAAAACAATCTTGCTAAAGCCGAGGATACTAAAAAGCTCAAAACCCGTATTTATTATATTATGGGAGAGGGTTTGCAGAATATTACACGTCATCAAGCCGATTCTTCCGACGGGGATACCGATAAGGAGGCGATAATAGTAATTCACAAGAAAGCGCGGAAATATATTATAGCCACGGGAAACTTGATGTTGAAATCTGAGGAAGCAGCCCTAAGGCGTAAACTCGAGTATATCAATCATTTGGATGCTTCGGGTCTGAAGGAGTTTTCCCAAAAAATCCGTAACAATACGGAAATCACAGCCAAAGGCGGAGCAAGTCTCGGACTTATTGAGATGGCAAAACGTTCAGGAAACAAGCTTGATTACTTGATTCAGAGCGTAGATGAGAATCTTTCGTATTTTTATCTGACTACCGAGATCGAAACCTCTGGCACGAATGAGCAAAAATCTCAAGAAGGAGGCTATTCTATTAAGCAATTAATAGAGGATCATGAAAATTTTAACAAAAATAATTATACTCTTTCGTTCAAAGGTGATTTTAATCAAGAAAATTTATTATCTTTGCTTTCGATTTTAAAGAGTGGGATGAACGAGACTCCTACACGTATAAAGCTTTATGCGGTGATGGTTGAATTGCTTCAGAACATAGTAAAGCACGCCGATAATATTGACGGTACGGCTGATTGGAGAGCCGGAGTGTTTTATATTTGTGAATCTGAAGAAAATTTTGCACTTTTGGCAGGAAATTATATCCGTAAGAAATATTCTGAGGCACTTGCTGAGAGGATAAACCGTCTTAACGCGATGGATTACAAGGCTTTGACGAAGGAATATAACAAAATATTGTTGAATTCTGAGGCGAACGATCCTGTTTCAACGGGCTTGGGATTTATAGATATACGCAGAAAAACAGGCACTCAGATTGAGTTCTCTATGAGAGAGGTTAATTCTGACACTGATTTTTTTATTATAAAAACAACCGTTAATAAAATAAATTAAGAAAAATACAAAAGTTAAGTATATGGAACCGTTAATTAAAGAAGCTACCGTAGATACACCAAAAGTGGTATTGGACGCGGAAAAGGGAATTTTTATGTTAGCCCAGATGTCGCTGCCGGAGGATGCTGTGGATTTTTATACGCCGGTAATCAATTGGATTACCGAGTATGCACACAATCCTAATAAGAAGACTGTATTTGATATGAAATTGGATTATTTCAATACGGCTTCGAGCAAACAGTTGATTCAGATACTTTTGCTTTTGCAATCTCTGAAAGACAGAAGTGAGGTTTCCATCAATTGGTATTACAAGGAAATAGATGAGGATATGCAGACAATCGGTGAGGAATACAGTCAGATAATAGACTTACCGTTTACGCTTATTCCTATTCCTAAAAAAGATAAGTAAGGCGTGGAGGCCTAAAATGAAATGGGCAAACTATTAAAAATACATCCACAGACACCTCAGTTAAGACAAATACTTGAGGCGGTGGATATTTTGTATCATGACGGAGTTATAATATACCCAACGGATAGTGTTTATGCGTTAGGGTGCAGTATGAATAGTAAAAAAGCACTTGAAAGATTAGCCCGTTTTAAGAGGATAGATCTCTCTAAAGCTAAGTTTTCTTTTATATGCAAGGATTTAAGTAATATATCGGAATATACGATGCCTTTGGATGCAAAGGTTTTTAAGCTCTTAAAAAAGAATACTCCCGGTCCTTTTACTTTTATTTTACCGGCGAGCAAGAAGATTCCCCGTATGTTTGATAATTCCCGTAAGACGGTAGGACTTAGAATACCCGATAATAATATTTTGTATCAGATAGTAGAAAATCTTGGTCATCCGTTACTAACGACCTCTATTATAGATGAGGACGAGATTATAGAGTATTCTACCGACCCTGAGCTTATTTGGGAGCGTTATAAAAATCAGGTAGACCTTGTAATAGACGGCGGTTACGGTGACAACCGTCCTACTGCTGTTGTGGATTGTACGAAGGGCGATATTGAAATTATTAGAGAAGGTGTTAAGGATTTAGTATATTAGAAGGGAAAAAGTTCTTTTCTAAAAAAATATATAAAAAAAAATCATGCTCGTAAAAACATACGCAAGTGCGGTTCATGGAATAGATGCAACAACGGTAACTGTAGAAACTGAGATGTCGCCCGGTATGTCCATAGATATAGTTGGTCTTCCGGACAATGCCGTTAAAGAGAGCGAACTTAGAATAGATGCGGCTTTAAGGAGTGTCGGTTATAGAATACCGGGACAGAAGACTGTTATCAATATGGCTCCTGCTGACATTAGGAAAGAGGGTTCGCATTATGATTTATCGTTAGCGGTAGGTATTTTGGCGTGTTCCAATCAGATAAGTAATGAGCGTATCTCGGATTATATTTTGCTTGGTGAGCTTTCGCTTGACGGTAGCATAAAACCTGTAAAAGGTGCTTTGCCGATAGCTATTCAAGCTGTTAAAGAGAATTTCAAAGGGATAATAGTACCGAAGGAGAATGCCAGGGAGGCTGCTGTTGTAAACAATTTGGAGGTTTACGGCATGAGTTCTATTTTGGAGGTGATTGATTTTTTCAACGGTAATCCGACTGTAGAGCCTACGGTTATTGATACGCGGAAAGAGTTTTTTGAGAATTATGAAACGGTGGATTTGGATTTTGCTGATGTTAAAGGTCAGGAGAATGTAAAACGTGCTTTAGAGATAGCTGCTGCCGGAGGTCATAATGTTATAATGATAGGAGCTCCGGGTTCGGGCAAGACGATGTTATCAAAAAGGATACCTTCGATATTACCGCCGTTTACGTTAAGGGAATCGTTGGAGACTACAAAGATTCATTCAGTAGCGGGGACATTGCCGAAGGATTCGGCATTGATGACAACCCGTCCGTTCCGCAGTCCTCACCATACGATTTCGGATGTAGCGTTAGTAGGAGGGGGTACCTATCCTCAGCCGGGAGAGATTTCTTTGGCGCATAACGGAGTTTTGTTTTTGGACGAACTGCCTGAATTTAAGCGGCAAGTGCTTGAGGTTTTGCGTCAGCCTTTGGAGGATAGGGAAATAACGATTTCTCGGGCAAGGTTTACTGTAAATTATCCGGCAAGTTTTATGCTTGTAGCCTCAATGAATCCGTGTCCTTGCGGTTATTATAATCATCCTGAAAAACAATGTGTTTGTTCTTCCGCGCAGGTGAAAAAGTATTTAAACAGAATTTCAGGACCTTTATTGGATAGAATAGACATTCATGTTGAGGTTGTGCCTGTTCCGTTTAAGGATTTAGCGGTAAGACAGACCTCGGAATCGAGTGCCGAGATTAGAAAACGTGTTATAAAAGCCAGAGAAATTCAGTTGAAACGTTTTGCTGATTCGCCGAAAATTCATTGTAATGCTCAGATGACAAGTAGTAAAATCAGAACGTTTTGTAATGTAGACGATATAGGCATGACGCTTTTGAAGAATGCGATGGAGAAACTCGGACTTTCAGCCCGTGCATACGATAGGATTTTGAAAGTATCCCGTACCATTGCCGATCTTGAAGGCGTTGAAGATATAAAACCTCAGCATATTGCCGAGGCTATTCAATACCGTAGCCTTGATAGAGATAACTGGGGTATGTAAGCAAATAAAAAAAACGACTCGCAATTTTTATATTGCGGGTCGTTTTTTTATTTATAATTCGATGATTTTGTATTTTGGTACTAATAATTTCATTACTGTCCAGCCTAAAAGATAAGCAATTGCGCAGAAAACAAACATTATAGTATAACCTGTTTCGATAGAGCCTTGAGCTCCGTAGTAATCAAAAAGCCATCCGCCGATTTTACTTGTTATAACACCGCTTAATGAGCCAGCCATTGTACCGATTCCGACAATAGATGCCACTGTTTTTTTAGGAAACATATCCGATACGGTAGTATAAATGTTAGCACTCCAAGCCTGATGAGCAGAGCATCCGATACCGATTAAAATTACGGGTAACCAATATGAAATGTCGCTCAATGGTTGTGCTAAAAGAACTACTAACGGGAAAATAGCTATTGTCAGCATGGCTCTCATTCGGGATTTATACGGGTCGCGTCCGTCTTTTTGAAAGATTTTGGGTAGATAACCTCCGCCTATGCTTCCGAACATTGTCATACTATAAAGTACGGCAAGCGGCAACATCATATCCTCTGTTGTCATTCCGTAGTTGTTTTTCAGGTAACTCGGCATCCAGAAGAGGAAAAACCACCAAACGCCGTCCGTTAAGAATTTTCCCATCGTAAAAGACCATGTTTGACGGTAGCCTAAAAGACTGAACCATGAAACTTTTTTCTTATCTGAATCGTTTTCTTCGGGGTCGTCTTTGGTTTTTTCTTGTTCTTCGTCGCTGTTAATGTGTTGAAATTCTTCGTTATTGATTTTACCTTTAGCTAACATTTCTTTTGGCGAGCCGTAATATGAGAACCAAAAAATCAGCCATAAAAATCCTATTGCGCCAACGGCAACAAAAGCCCATTGCCAACCCCAATATTTAGCGATGACAGGAACTAAAAGCGGTGCAACGATAGCTCCGATGTTAGCACCGGAATTGAAAATTCCTGTTGCCAAAGAGCGTTCTTTTTTAGGAAACCATTCAGCAACGGTTTTGATTGCTGCCGGGAAGTTGCCTGCCTCGCCTAATGCCAAAACTGCACGGCATATCATAAAGGCGAAAACCGAAACGGGCATTGCAAAACCCAAAAACGTCATCTTAGATTCCGGTTCTACAAAATAAACAAAGGCGTGAATACATGCGCCTAAAGACCAAACCGTTATGGCTAAGGCATAACCTTTTTTCGTGCCTAAATTATCAACGTATCTTCCGACCAAAAGCGTAAAAACGGCATACATAAAAGTAAATGCCGAGGTTATGTTGGCATAATCGGAATTAGTCCATTTGTATATATCCGTCAGCACCGGTTGCAAAAGGCTGAAAACCTGACGGTCTAAATAATTTACAGTGGTTGCAAAAAATAGCAGCGCACATATTATCCACCTGTACTTTGTCATTTTTTATTTTTTTTTCTTTACTTGGTTTTTTTTATGTTAATAATTAATCTTCATCTTCTTCTTTGCTTGCGTACATTCCTATTACAGTGCCGTAAAAGCCTTTTGTACGTTGTGCGCTGAGATATTCAGCCGAGACTTCATGAGTGAAAACTTCAAAATCGTCGTCTTGATTGAATTTGTAACTAAATTCAAAACCATCGGGGAGTCTTTCGGCTTTTAGAATTATACGACCTTGAAAACCGTCTTTGAGTTTTTTCTTGAGGATTTCTTCTTTAACAATATCCTCGTACATGACTCCTGCTTTTTGGAGCATGAGTGTCGGAATGTTGTCCCTCATTGTGATACCGAACTCATAATTGTTTTTATCACTGGCAAAGAGTGCAAGACCTGCAAATTCTTTAGAATTTTCGGGTACGAAATGTAGTTCCGTTTCTGCGCTGAAATGATTGTGCATTTGGCGCATTGCAATAAATCCCGCATGACGGATAGATCGTATGTTGTTGATTTCAAGAGGCATAAGAATACCCTCCGATAAATTCTTCGGTTTTGTATAATCGGGCGTAACGGGAGTTCTTAAATGAAACCATTGCATCGGTAATTTATCCGAGGTGAACCTTTCGTGGTATGTAAAATTGCCATGCGGAATATATCTTTGAAAGGCAACGCTGTCTTTTACGTAATTAACACCGCCCGGAGCAGCGATTTTTAGCGGGATATTTTCACCGTTGTTGATAATGTAAGGCCAGCCGCTGTTGAAAGAAACCGGCATCATAAAAGTTTCTCTTCCTTGATTGTAATCTTCTGTTGCAGAATATGATCTCATGCCTTGAAATACGGCATACCAACTTCCCTCTGGTGTTTTAACAAAATCTGTATGCCCTGTTCCTATAACAGCCTCGTCTCTTGAGGCAGAGAGTCTGCGTTGTGTTAAGATAGGGTTGTTGTTATAACGGGTATAAGGTCCGAAAACATTTATAGAACGGTAAACGCAGCATGCACATCCGTTTCCTAATCCGCCGCCTTCAGAGGCAGTCAGATAATAATATTCTCCTATTTTATGAATGTGCGGACGTTCCAACCAAGCGGGACGTTTCTCTAATAAATCACCGCCGGCAAGGATAATTTTTCTTTCGCCGTAGTTTTTCAACGTGGTAAGATCGAAGGGTTGAATCCAAATTACTTTATAATCCGAATACGGCGGTATGAAATCCGGACCTCCTTGATTCAAAAGGTATGCTTTGCCGTCATCGTCAATAAAAAGAGAGGGGTGAACACCGCCTAACCCGTAAATCCATTCAGGGTCAGACCATTCTTTGGCGGGGTCTTTAGTCTTGATGATAAAATGTCCGCCGCTGCCTACAAATGTTCCTGTTATGTAAAAATAATCATCGTTTTCGTTGTATCTGATTGTTGAGGGAAAGACTCCTTGATTACTTGATAGAGAAGTATTAAGGCATTGACGTTCCGAGGAAAGTGCGTAGTTTATTTGTTCCCAGTTTACCAAATCGCGGCTGTGCAAAATCGCTAAGCCGGGAAAAAAAGTATAAGTAGCGGTTACCATATAATAATCATTGCCTTTTCTGCAAATACTTGCATCCGAATAAGAGCCTTGAAGTATGGGATTGAAAATTTCCCCTTCGCCTAATCTTGTTGCTTCAAATTCCGGATCCTCGCCTGTATATGTAAAGCTTTTAAAATAAGCATATTCTTCAAACAAATGTATGTCTGAGGTACAGCCAGAAAAAACTATTGCAAGTGCTAATATAATTGTTTTTAATTTCATTTTGTTTATTAATAAATTATTAAAAAATTCTGACTGCAAAGTAAAATAAAAAAATGAAAAAAAAGAACATTTATGATAAAAAAAAATCCGACTATCTAAGGGATGTCGGATTTCATTGAAAATCATTAAGAAAAAAAGAATTCAAGACTATACGTCTGCTTCCATTCTCTGAAGTTTCTGGATGTAGATAGCTTTTTTAATTTGCTCTCTTCTTCTTACCGAGAATTTTGTAAAAGCTTGTCTGTCGCGGAGTTCTTTTACAACACCGGTTTTTTCAAATTTTCTTTTGAATTTTTTGAGGGCTTTTTCAATGTTTTCTCCCTCTTTAATCGGTACTATGATCATATCCTTTTTATTATTAATAACTTGTAAAATTAAATTTAATTTTTCAGTCCGCAAAGGTAAGCGAAAAATACAAAATAAAAAAATTTTTTTCATTATTTTTTTTGTATGTTAGTCAAAAAAAGATTTTTAAAGTTATATTTTCGGCTTGATTTTCGTATATATCATTTAATTAAAATCTGAAAATAAAAAATGTACAACAATATAAAGACCATAAAAGCAGGGACATTCAACCTGATGAACTTGATGATGCCTAACCGTGAAATGTATGGAGGAAGTTTAAAATATACTCCGGAGGAATTTCACCGCAAAATTGCTTGGACATCTTCGATGTTGAAGCAAATGGACGCTGATGTGATAGGCTTTCAAGAATGTTTTCATAAACAAGCTTTAAGTATTGCGGTCTCGGATATTAAAAAATATCAAAATGCTGAAATAATTATGGGGGACGAAATCGGCAATCAACCGAGAGTTGCATTAATGTCGGTATTTCCGATTGACGATGTGGAGATTTTTGATAAATATCCGCCTGAGGCCGTAATTGATTTTAGACCTAAAAACTCTTACGAAAAAATATGTTTGCCTTTTGACTCTTTTTCAAGACCGGTCTTAAAGGCTGATATTTTTATAAAACCGTTTGGTATAGTAACGTTTTTTGTCGTTCACTTAAAATCCAAGCGTCCCGTTTTTTATGACGGTGAAGACGAGAGAAATCCTATTGATTTGGCACGGGCGCAGGTTAGGGCGTTGATGATAAGAGCTTCGGAATCAGCTGCTTTAAGAGCAATTCTTGTTAGAAGTCTTAAAAATCAAAATCGTCCTGTCGTGGTTTTCGGTGATGTTAATGATACGGGAAACGCTGTTACAACACGTATAATTTCGGGCGAGGTGCCTCAGCACAGACTTCCTGATTCGCAAAAACGCAGTGTTTGGGACGTTTTGCTTTATCATGTCAAAGATATTCAAGCGCGAAGAAGTTATCAGGATTTTTATTATACCCATATTCATAACGGAATGTATGAAAGTCTTGATCATATAATGGTTTCGGAGGAGCTCGTTACGGAAAATCCTAAAAATGTAGGACGTGTGGGATTGGTTTCCGTTTATAATGATCATCTCGTAGACCAGACTTTCACTGTTGAAAAGCAAGATAAATGCAAGTCAGACCACGGTACGGTGGTGTGTACTTTGGAACTCAATGCCGAAAAATCGGCTTATTATCAAGGGCAAAAACGCAATTTTTATAAAAATCGGAAAAAATAATATTTTCTTTGTTGTAGTTTGCCAAATTATATATATTTTTGTTAATTACAAAAAAGCAAAAAAAGATGAAACGCATTTTAATTATAATACTGGCAAGTTTATGCTTTAGTTTTTTAGGGAAATCCTCTGCATTTTCTTCAGAAATTGTCCCTGATATAAGTTGGTATGTAAATAACATTGCTTCGGATACTTATGAAATTAAAAACGCAAATCAGCTTGCAGGTTTGGCCAATATTGTAAACGGAACGACGGGTTTTTTCTCGCCTTATGATTTTTCCAACAAGACTATTTTTTTGACAGCTGATATTGATTTAGGCTGTTATATCGACTCAGACGGTGCTTTTCAAGGTTCGCATTGGACTACGATAGGTAAAACATATTCAACACGTTTTGCGGGAATTTTTGACGGTAACGGTTATTGCATCACGGGAATGATTATAAAACCCGATGATGACGGTATCGGTGCGCTTTTTGGTTATAACAGCGGCGAAATCAAGAACTTAACAATTGCAGGAGGTTTGGTTTTTGCCGATTATTACGGGGCGGGAATTTGTAGTCATAATTCCGGCGTTATTGAAGATTGTATCAACACTGCTAATGTTATCTGTAATAATTACGGCGGTGGTATTTGCGGCAAAAATTATGAAGGCGGTCAGATTAAAAGCTGTTTTAATTTTGGATATGTTGCCGATAGAAATTGTTGTGGCGGTATCGTGGGCAGTGCGAGTTTGAACAATGCCGTGATTACTAACTGTGTTTACGATATTCAGATGTGTCCTTTGAAAAAAGGATGCGGAACAATTGAGTTAAAAGCGATAAAAGGTCTTTCTACCAATCAGATTATCGGTGCTTCGGGTTATAGCAACGATGGTGCTTTTGTTTTGGAAGACGGAATGTACCCAAAACTCTCTTCTACGAAGTGGACAAAAGTTTCAAAAGCGGCTTTAACTCCTGTGGTTTTTGGTGAGGCTCAAGACGTTAATAATATTACAAAGGATATTTATTTGAAGAGAACCGAAGAAATTGAATATTTTTCTTCAAACCAGCAATATCTTGAAGTTAAAGGTTATACGGCTATCGTTAGGGAAAGGGCTGACGTAAGTTTGTTGATAAAAGGTGGAAGTTGTACAAGACAGCTTTTTATTAAAATAACGAATGAAAATTTCAAACAAAACGGTAATGAACATTCGCCTTTGAGAATTTCCGGTTATGAGGATTTTATAAAATTTGCTAATGCCGTAAATTATTGCAGTTCATACAAAGGTTTTACGAGTATTAACGGTTTTGAAGGCGTAACAGTGGTTTTAACGGGAAACATTCTCATTCCTGAGGGTGTTAATTGGAAACCCGTCGGCAGCAGAGTAACACCTTTTAGAGGCACTTTTGTCGGCTACGGTTTTTGTGTTTCCAACCTTAAAATCAACCGTCCTTACGAGAAAAACTGCGGACTTTTTGGTTATTGTGAAGGTGCGATTACCAAAATTGTTGTAACTGACGGCGAAATTGTAGGTGGCGATAACAGCGGTGCTATCGTAGGTTTTATTAATAAAGGCCGTGTTGAAAAATGTATTTCGGCAATACGTGTTCACGGACATTATAATGTCGGCGGTATTTGCGGCAATAGTAATGAGAGTTCGTTTTCTCATGTGCTTTTTTATAATACGGCCGAAGGTGTTTCGGAATATACGGGGGCAATTTGCGGAAATGCAACTATGAGTAAATTTTCCCATTGTATTTTTGACAAACAGATGTGCGTAGCGGAAAGACCTGTCGGCAGTATTGATAATTCCGTTACGATATTGGATACTAAAGGTTTGAATACAAGGGATATGGTAGGAAATTCGTTGGAAAGTAGAACCGGTTTTTCTTTTGATTTTCAGTATGAGGATAATATGTATCCCAAAATTCTTTCTGTTCAGATGCACGAGGAGGCAATCGTTGCTTCAACGCCTGTTTTTATAACAGAGGGTCAGACGGCTTTTAATGTATCGACCTCTATCAGTCTTCCTGAAAAAGAGGGAATTTCGTATTATTGCAACAATTTGGAAATCTT
>Ga0256407_10004034_pt1 | contig 25096 bp, 13 predicted proteins | sample RumenRJG_04DNA_FD_193489 | JGI IMG/M metagenome (GOLD analysis project Ga0256407, IMG submission 193489) | Bovine rumen microbial communities from Lethbridge, Alberta, Canada - RJG_04 | ecosystem: Host-associated > Mammals > Digestive system > Stomach > Rumen | place: Canada: Alberta... | reverse complement strand
CGTCGGCGCGTCCGCGAACAGAGCCGTATCGCAAGACTCGAGCGAGTCCCGGAATCGCGCAAACCGCGTCGAGAACGTCGTTCGAGAGAGCGACGTCGTCGCGGAACTTGCGGTAAATCTTCTCCATCGCTTGATCGTCGAGTTCGGCGGGAATTGCGCGTTCGACAAGTTCGACGATCTCGGCGATCGTCTTTAACTGACCGAGTCGCGCGACCGCCATATTCGATCCGGCTTCTTCAAGGGTCGAACCGAAGCGGCTCGCGTCGACGATCGCGACTTCAAATTCGGGCCGCCACTCGAGCGTCCACGTTTCCCGGAACGTTCCGAGCGCGCGGCGTTCGTCTTCGCGCGGCGTCGCCCATGGAACGTCGATGAACGCCAACCGTCGGAAAAAGCGGCTTTTAGCGCGTCCTGCGGTCTCGCGGAGGTCGAGATCGACGTTTCGCGACGTCTCTTCGCGCTTGAGCCGCAATCGTTTGCGCTCCGTCTCGATATCCTTCGCCAGCGGCGGCGTCGGAACGCCCGGCGGAACGACGCCGAGTTCGAAACCCGTCTCGAGACGAGGCCGGATCGTCGAGTACAGCGTCTCTTCGCCGCGACACAGGACGGTAATCGCCGCCTCGCGCAATTCGTCGAGCCCCGGCGCGGAACGCTCGCGAATAGCGGCGAGCGCCTCGGCGAATCTCACGGAATCGACGACGTTCGCGGCGGCGGCCGGCATTTGGTCGTCGCGCAAAAACCGCGCGGCACGCGAGAGAAAGCGCGTCGCCGCGTCGCGATAGGTTTCACGTCCGTCGACGGGTTCGCGCGGCTCTATATCCGACTGGAAAAGCGCGTCGAGCCGTCGCGACTCGTCGGACGCGCGCCATATCTCCTGGAGCCACGCGGGCGCGTCGATTCCCGCGCCGTAACCGGTTCGGCGTTCAAATCGCGAATGAGTCCAAGGAATCCACGTCGCCGCCGTTTTCGTCTTCGGGAGCTTCCGAAGAAGCGCGTCGTCGTCCGATTTCTTCGGAATCAGCGATTTACGTCTCGGATCGGTCGTTTCGAGGTCGAGCGCGGGCGCATGCCAAGCGCCGCAAACGACCGCGACGCGTTCGGCGCCCGTCTTGAGCGCCTGGCGAATCGCACGACGCATCGCCGCTTCGCGCAACGGTTCCAAATCGTCCTCGTTCCCGCCGCTCGTCCTGGCGACGGCCTTGGCAAGTCGCTTGAGTTCGTCGAAGTCGACGAACTTGACGTCAGACTCGGCGCGATCGTCTTCGACCGACTCGGCGCGATTTGCCGTCTCGTCTTCCGTCGTCGCCCCTTCCTCGTTCGACGCAACCTCGCGAATCGTAAGGCGCAGTTCCGTCGTCGCGTCGAGAAACGAAGGAAAAACGGCGCCCGGCGTCGTCGCCTGTTCAATCGCGCGATATTCCCAGCGTTCGGGGCGATTCTCCCCCGCGACGCGCGCGAGCGTCCCAAGCGGGTCCTCGCGAATGGACTTCGCAATCTCGAGTAATTCGTCGTCAGAACGCTCGACAGATTCTTCCTCGCCCGGCTCGGCGGCGACCGATATGGTCGCGTCAGGCTCGACATCCTCGCCCGCTTCGTCCGTCTCCGCAAACTCTTTCGCGGCGCTCTTTGCCGCCGCGTCTTCCAGTCCGAAACGGTTCGCGAGGGGAAGGTCGATAAACTCGACGGGAATTCCCGTCCCCAAAGCGTAACGAATCGCGACCCATTCCGGGGAAAACTCCGCGAACGGGTAAATTCCCGCGCGTTTCGGGTCGGCCTCGGGGTAGACGATAAGCGCGACGGGCGGCTTCGCCTCGGTCAACCCGTCGACTTTGAGCGCGGCGGTTCCCTCGGGGGGGCCTTCGACCAGCAGCAGATCGGGCTTAAACGCCTCAAGCGCGGAGACGAGCGCGCGGGAACAGCCCGTCCCATGGTGGCGAACGCCAAAAACTGACAACGTCATTCGTCAATGTCCTTACAGGCTTTATAGAGATCGTCCCAACCTTCGCGGTCTTTCATGACCGTCTGCCGATATTCGCGCCACGCGACCGCGTCGACGCCGGGGTCTTTGACGATCGCGCCGACGAGACTCGTCGCCAGATCGGCGGCGGTCAGGGTTCCGGAGCCGAAATAGCCCGCGTTCGCCAGCCCGTTGTTCACGACGGAGATCGCCTCCGCCGCCGAAAGGGTTCCGCTCGGAGACTTGATTTTCGTTTTGCCGTCGAGCGTCGCGCCGGCGCGCAGCTCGCGAAAGATCGTCACGACGCGGATCAGTTCCTTGTCGGCGGGCTTCTCGACGGGATATTGCAACGCGCGTCCCATCTGAGCGACGTTGAGCCGAACGATTTCAACTTCCTCTTCGAGAGTCGCCGGCGGCGGGAGGATCACCGTGTTAAAACGACGCGAAAGCGCGCTCGAGAGTTCGTTGACCCCTCGGTCGCGGTTGTTCGCGGTCGCAATGACGTTAAAGCCGTTCTTCGCTTGAATTTCATCATTGAGCTGAGGAATCGGCAACGTCTTCTCGGAAAGGATCGTGATAAGCGCGTCCTGCACGTCGCTTAAGATACGAGTCAGTTCTTCGACGCGCGCGATTTTACCGCTTTCCATCCCAACCGCCAGCGGACTTTTAACGAGCGCGTCGACAGACGGGCCGTTCGCGATGAGCTGCGCGTAGTTCCACCCGTAGCGCAACGCGGACTCGTCGACGCCCGCGGTTCCCTGCACGAGAAGCGTCGAATCGCCGCTGATCGCCGCCGCGAGATGTTCGCTAACTTTCGATTTCGCCGTGCCGGGGAGACCGTAGAGGAGCAGCGCGCGGTCCGTCGCGAGCGTGGCGATCGCGCGTTCGATTATTCTCGGATCCCCGACGTATTTCGGGGTGATCTCCATCCCGTTCGGGGCGCGGCCTCCGAGAAGGTAGAGCTTCGTCATTTTGGGGGAAGTCAGCCAGTTTTCCGGCTTAGGAAAGTCGTCGTTCTCGCGAACGGCGGCGAGTTCCTCGGCAAATTCCTGTTCCGCATGGAGGCGAACGACTGATTTCAGCGCGTCGGCGCGATCGGTTGATTTTGGGGAAGATTGAGTCATGGATAATCTCTTTGCGAATATATTGGTTAAGGTCGGACGCGAACGGAAAAACGCGTCGACACGATTTCTACCGTAAAAACGCTACTCTGGGTTCGACCTAGAAGAGAGGTAGTTCTCTAGGATATCGACCGCTTCCGAAAAACCGGTCGAATTGTATAGACGGCTGTAACGAAAGAAGGGAAATTTTCTGTAAAACGCGGAAGTGACGCTGTAGTTCGGACCGTTAATTGCAGACGAACAATCGACGCAACGCTCCTTGAACAATCTCCCCAATTTGGAGTATTTTTCACGGAGTCGTCGAGGGAGCAAGTGCAAAATAAACGTCGTGTTGTCCCAAAGAATACGCGCAAAATCCGTCGTTGGATTCCACGTGCCGCGTCCGTCTGAACCGCTGCAATCCACTGGGGCGACGCGTTCGTTCCGATCTTGGAGCCGTTCGAAGAACGGCTTATAGCGTTGAACCCCAAGGTTGGAATAAATAGTAAAGCTATAAACGCTCGGAGAAACGGGTTTGGTTGGTTGAGACGAATCTACCCCGAAGTTTTCCAACAGCTTCCATAGGACGGAGTCGAAGAAATCGGCGAACTCGTCGCGCCACGGGTATGGCTCGTGGAACGCGAGGAAGAGCGCAAGGTCGATGGGAAACGCCGACGGCTCGACGCCGATCGAGCGCGTTTGGTCGACGAGAGAACGAATCGCGGCCGTCCCCTGGCGCTCGGCGCGACGAAATTTCCATTCGAGCCAATTCGTATCGTTCTCGTAGGATTGTTCGGCGCATAAAGGGCGATCAAGAGGCTCTTCCCAACGTCGAGGGCCTTTGAAAAACATATAAGACGCGCGAAGTCCTGCAAGGACGAGAGGATAATCCTCATGTCGCGCCATGAGGGCAAGGATCTCTTCCGGCGTCGTCTGAAAGCGCTCCTCCCAACGTTCCAGCGGAATCCGTTTCAGGAATTCCCTAACAAGTTTCGCTTCGGCCGTTTTCTCCACTTGACTGCGAACGTCGTCGCGGCTCCATCCAAGGTGGTTTTCAGTATACAACCCCAGACGATGAAGACGTTTTTTTTCAGTTACGTCAGGACGAAAAAGTCTTCCCTCCGACGATATGCGTGAATTGGCAAACTTCACGAGGGAATCGAGATATTCCGAATCGCGCAATCCCGCCAGCAACTCGCCGACCTTGCGTCCCGAATCGAAAGAAACGCCTTTCTTTTTCAGAGTAGCTCTAAGAAGAGGCGCGTCGTCGACGTCGACGCGAGTCGCTAAGCAGGAAAATAAAGTTTTCGCGTAACTGCGCCATCCGCTCGGCGAGGCGCCGTCGACGAGCGTTTCAAGCGCCGCTCGCGCGCGGACGGGGTCGAGAGCGCGCATCGCCGTTAGCGCTTGGGCTTTCAAAGGGACGGACGACTTTTCGTCGAGAAAAAGCCGTTCGATATCTTCGAAAGTCACGCCCAGCGGAACGTCGTACGGTTCAAGAAACAAAGGAAACTGCCATATCGCGGCGTAAATCGACGTCTCGTGCGTCACAAGATCGCGGACGTTTGGCGGCGCGACGGCGGCGACAAGCGTGGGATCAAAGTTATCGGCAGCTTCCGACTTTATGACTTTGAGATAATCGGCGGCGCGCTCCGGCGGCAATTTTAGACCGCGACGCGCTAAGGCGCGAAACATCGGATCGACGGGGTAAAGCGTCGTCTCGTAAGGCCCGTCCGAAATCGAAACGGACGCGGAAACGTAAGTCTTCAAGATTGTCAGAACGGCGCCGGCGACGTCGGAGGGCAGAAATTCTCCGCCGCCGCCGTCATGAAGCAAGAACAGATTTTCGCCGTTATCCGTAATCTTGTCCGGCGTCGCTTGGTCGATCAGCGTCTCGACTCCTATCGCGAGCGCGACGTTCTTCGCGGCGGAATTCTCCGAATTCGTGAAAACGTCGACAAAAGGGTCAAGTCGGCGATCGTTAAAATCGGGCGACTGCGTGTCGGTTCCCAAAAGTGCTAGCTTTACCAACGACGGATTCATAATCAACGCGCCTCCGAAGCCGTTAAACGCTATAAAGAATTGTATAATCGGAAGAATCCTTGCCCGTTCCACAAGGAGAAAACGAAAAACTCGCGACCGTTCCATTCGGCGAAGAGCGAGCACGGCGCGCGCCAAGTCGCGCTGTAATAGCCGACGAGCGTCGAATCCTTTCCGTCGACCGAGAGCGCGGGCGCGGAGAGTCCCGAAGAACTAACGACCCGCCATTCTCTCGCGCACGACGCGCCGTCGCGCCGTATATGAGGGCGCACGACGACGTCGTCCAAAAACGCGGGAATCGATTGAATCCAGGGCGCGCGCGCCTGATAGTCGGGAATCCTGCGAAAAAACCTGTCGAGGGACGCCTTAATATGGCAGTTCGACGTCTTTTGGATCGACTTCGGCGGCGTTTCGAAAAGCGCGCGGAGTTTAAGCGTTCCCGGCCAAAATCGCATCGTTCCTTCATATAACGACGCGACGGGGAATCTATCCGGAAAGATCGCCCTAGCTCTCGTCACGGCGTGGGAAAACTGCAAATACTGCGCAAAACGCCTGGTTTCGAGGTTTAAAAACCAATCGCAAGCGACGAACAGCTGACCCGCGCGCGCCGAGACGACCTTCCGTCCCAGCGCGAGCCAGACGCCTTCGACACGCTCGCCGGAAGCAAGAACTTCCGCTTGCGGAACAGTATAGCCGAGCGCCTGCCGGATTTCGGAGGCAAAATCTTCGGGCGCGTCGTCGATTCGTCGATACGCTTCCAGCAGAAGCGCGAGTTTCCCGAGCTGACCCAAAAGTCGTTCACGACCGGCCTCGCCTCCGTTCAGAAGTCCGTAGGCGTTTCCGACGAACCGTAAAAGTCCCGGCGTCTGCGCGTCGATCATGCGGCGCGACAGTCTGTTCCAGAATTCGGGGGAATTGACTTCAGACGAGCCGAGTCCGAGCCGCACGACGTCTTCCAACTGCGTCTGAATCAATTCGACTCCGGCGTCGACGCGCGCCTCGCGTTTCGCGGACGCGCGTAATTTAGGCGCGGGCTTGTCCGGCGCGTCGTTCTGCGAAGCGTCGCCCTCGGGCGTCGCCGCCTCGAGCGTCTTTTTCTGCCGCTTCTCCGCGCGTTCGTCCCGCGCGGCGAGCCAGTCGACGACGGCTTGCGGCTCGTCGTCCTTATATTCGGGAATCGCGGCCCGGCATAGCGCCAGCGCGAGAACGTGCTTGCAAGGAAGCTTATGACTCGGGCACGAGCAACGATACGCGAACTCGGAACGAATATCGACCATAGTCGAATAGGGAGTAGCCGCGCTCCCTCCGATCTTGCCCCACAACGCCCGACCCGACGCGCCGTGCGAAATAAAGCGCTTCGCGAGCTTCTGCGCCGCTTCATACGACTTTTTGTCCGGCGCGACAGACCAGACAAATTCGTCCGTCAACTTGATCAAGGTCCTTCCCCCTTTTTACGGCATGGAATACCCGTCGGCAAATCGCCGACGCCTCTCTGAAATCGACCGCTGTCGCGTCAAAAGCCTCAACGCGCAGATACGACGCGTTCGTCGGAACGAACGCCTAAATCGCAGAAACGGCAAGCGCATGTTAGACAAGTCGCCGCCTTTCTTATTCTTCTATTCTTTCTATTCTTCGTCAGATCCGTTCTATCGCGCCGTCGACGCTCCGCGCGCGTCTCCCCCACAAAAAACCGAGCGCGCAAAAGCGAAATACGAACAACCGTCAGACGGCGAGCAGTCTCGATTCTCCTGCCTATTTTCAGACTTTCTCGATAAAAAATCCGATCCTGTCGTCTCGGATTCTCCCAATCCTGAATGCGTGAGTATATCCTCGTCCGAACAAGGCGTCAATGATACGACGATTTTTCTGAAAAAAATGTCAAAAATTTCGTGAAACCGCTATGATTGAAAAGGGAACGTAGACGCGGAAATACAGTCGTAACGTCTTATAGGACGCGCTATAGTCTACAATTTACCGCGGTCGATTTCGAACGCCGTTGAACCGGGCGTCCGCAAGAACCTACTCGGAGCTTTTCACGTCGAGTTCGCGCGGTTATAATTCCGACGTCTTCCCGTTAAAAACCCAAAGAAAACAAGGATCTCGCCATGACCGACAAGCGGCTGCAAGAGATCGTCCCCGGCGCGATTCTAACGACGGGAACTCGCGCCGACGCCGACGACTGTCTGCGGCTCCGAACCGTCGTCTCGCTCGAACTTGAACGCGACGGAACGCCGGAGTTATGCCTCGCCGCCGAGTCTCCCGAGGAATTCCGGGCGTTTTTCGACGACCAAGAGTCGCGCGCGCTCGTCCTGAGGACTGCGGACAGAGAACTCGTCGGCTTCGGGATCGCGACGTACCGCGGAGAATCGCGGCTGAAATTCCGCGCGTTGATTCCCGATTTCGACGCCTCCCCGCGCAACGTCGTCTACGTCAAACTGATCCAAGTCGCGCCGAAGTTTCGCGGACATGGGCTCCAGCGTCTTTTCTTTGCCGAACTGGAGACATGGGCGCGCGCCAACGGTTCGAGATACGCCGTCGGAACGGTTTCGCCCCACAACGCCGCAAGCGTCAAGAATTTTCGACGCGGCGGGTATCGCGAAGCGGAACGTTTTATCTTCGAACCGTTTGGCTACGAGCGAATCAGGATGATTAAGGAACTCGTCGGCGCGGACTTCTAGTCCGTAAGCGGACGCGGCGCGGAAAGGCCAAATAATCTCGCGACTAGCGGCTGCGAATAAATCCGCCTTCGGCGGGCGGTTTATTCCTTTTTTTACTTCATCACCTTTTCCATCAACGCCTCATAGCTGTCGACGACGTCGTAAACGACGTTGTCGCCGGAAATCGCTTTGAAGTGTTCCCTTGCGCAGTGGATTTTCGACGATTCGATCAGCCGAAGTTGCATGGAGTTCATCGACCCCTTTGTTTCGGCGACGAAGTAGATATGCTTCACGTTTCCCTCGTAGAACGCAATCGCCCAGTCGGGGTTGTATTTTCCGACGGGAGTCGAGATAAAGAATCCGTCGGGGAGCTTGACGTATACGGCGACCTCGTCGGTCTTATCCAGTTCGGCGGCAAAGTCGCGCTCTTTCGTCGAATCGTAAACGAGATGATCGTAAAGGTGCTTTTTGACCTTCATCGCGTTGACGTCGAGTTTGCCCTTAATCGTGGGATCCGTAAAGACGTTCATATCATAACGTTCGTCTAGAACGTCGTAGGTAATATGCTCGATGATCGCCGTCGCTTTCTGATCGTTAATGAGCGCGGCGGCTTTCAGAATGAACTCCTCCGGATTGTCTTTGAACTGATCGAAAACTTCCGGACGTATCCCTTGCAGGATAGCGACGACGTCTTTCCGGGTTAGCCCGACGTCTTCGACGATTTTGCCGACCAAATCGTACTTGACGTTAGAGTTCGCTCTGACCGTCGCGCCGTAGCTCGCGGATCGTTCCTTGACGAAAGAGTCGCCCGACGCCAGTTCGTCCTTGGATTTAATATCTTCTAGCGCGCCCGATTCAACCTTGAAGTAAATCTTGGCGACGCGCAAATTTTTGTTCAAAGACGCGATCGATTTCCGTATCAGTTCGTCCGTGTCGAAATTCACGACGTAAACGGACTTGGCGTTGATGCGTTTCCAGAGTTCTTTAAACTCGGGCATAGCGAGTTTATCCTCGTCCGCCCGTAGCTCCACGTTATTAGCGCGCGCGTTGTCGGGCAGAAGACTCTTGGAGTCGTAAACGGAATAGATAATCGCGACGATATCGGCGGCGAACTCTTTAACTTCCTCGGCGACCTTGATTTCGCCGTTGGCTTTGTCTTCAAAATACTTGTCCGTCAACGCGCCGGATTTGTCAACATAGCCTTCGTTGCGCAGATTCAGCCAGATTTCTTGCGCCGTTTCGGGCGTGATCGTTTCTTCTTCGCCCTTCTCGTTTTTGACCGTTTTCCCTTCAAAGAGTTTAATCGTAACAGCGCGCGGACGGTCGCCGATCGCCTCCGCCATTTCCGTTTGCAGACCTTTCGCGAAAGAGTCGTAACTTTCGCTCGCGATAACCGTCAGGACGTTCACGTTATGGACGTCGTTTCCTAGCGCGTTGGCGTCCATACGCTCGCCGTTCTGGTTGACGCAAAGACGCAGTCCGCGCCCCACTTCCTGACGCTTGCGGACGTCGCTGCCGCTCTGTTTCAGCGTGCAAATCTGGAAGACGTTCGGGTTGTCCCACCCTTCGCGGAGCGCGGAGTGGGAGAAGATAAAGCGCACGGGCGAGCGTTTCGGATCGCGATCAAGAAGGAGTTCCTTGTTCTTCATGATAAGCTCGTAGGCGCTCACGTCGTCGGAGGTCGTTTCCTTTTTGCCGACCCTGCTGTTGATCATCTTCCCCTTCCCGTCGACGGAGAAGTAGCCCGCGTGCGTCTTGGACGCGTCAATGCTTTTCAGATATTCGACGTAATCGTCCTCGACAAGGGACTGGTAAGAGCCGACGATATCCTCATATTCCTCCTCGAAGATTCGGGCGTACTTGCCGTTAACGGGCTGTCCCGCCGCGTCGTATTCTCGGTAATTTGAGACTTCGTCGATGAAGAAAAGACTCAGGACTTTAATTCCCTTGTAGAACAACTGTCGCTCCCGCTCGATATGGGAAAGGATCGTCTCGCGTATTTGAACGCGACGCAACTGATCTTCGGCGACTTTGCCGACGACGTCGCCCGCGTATATCTTGACGCCGTTCAGGAACTCGACGGAATCGTCGCGCCCGTCGATAAACTTCACCACATAGCCGTCTCGATATTCCTCAAGCTCGCCCGAATAGTCGTAGAGATTGTCGCCGACCTTGACGATTCGGCTCTTGGGCTTCGTTCCCGTCGCCATTTTCACGTCAAATTGTAGCGTCGCGGTCGGGTCGCTTTGGGAGAGGTTGACGCTTTCGAGATAGAGATAGCTCTCCGTCGCCGTCGTTCCCGACTCGGAGACGCCTTTGACGGCGATCTTTTTGACCAGCCGTTTGTTATACGCGTCCATCGCATCGAGACGGTAGATCATGTTGTAGACGCTGTCGGACTTATGCGTCGCGGAATAGCGAAGCGTCATGAGGGGAGTAAACTCCTTGAGGCGTTCTTTCGTCTGCTTACCCTCGACGGACTGCGGCTCGTCGATAATCAGAATCGGATTCGTCTTCGCGATGACGTCGATCGGGCGCCGGGAACGAAACTCGTCCAGTTTCATGTAAATGCGCCGCGCGTCCTTCCCCCTGGCGTTGAACGCCTGCGAATTGATAATCATGGCGCTGATAAAACTATTCGAAGCGAACGTTTGAATATTTTGCAGTTGCGAGGAGTTATAGATAAAGAAGCTAATATTCTTGCCATATTCCTCGGTAAAATGCTGCTGCGTCGTAACAAAAGACTTGTACACCCCCTCGCGAATCGCGACGCTGGGAACAACGATAATGAACTTGCTCCACCCGTAAGCCTTATTCAGTTCGTACATCGTCTTGATGTAAGTGTACGTCTTACCGACGCCCGTCTCCATCTCGATCGTTAGATTATAGCCGCGCCCTTCCAGTTTTTCGGACGGCGCTATCTGGTGGGCGCGTTGAATCTTCTGAATCCGTTCCAGAATCCGTTGGTCGTTCAGTTCAGGGACGACGCGCTGATTGCAAATCCCCGTAAAATAATGCTCGTCTGTCAATTCTCGATAGGTTTCCGCCCCACGGTCTATCAAATAGGTCGGTTCTCGATACGGTTGCCCCGCAAAAACGTCCACAACCGCCTTCGCGGCATCCGCTTGGAATTTCTGATGTTTATACTGGATTCTCATCGCTATCCGTCCCCGTCTCCTCGGCGATCCATTCCTTCAACTTCTTCCGCAGTTCGTTTTTGTCTGGAAGATACAGTTCATACTGCGAGGCGAAAATATTGCTGTTTTCAGGAAGCGTTATCTCGACCAGCGCGTCGTTCTTCTCCTTACACAGAAGAATTCCGACCGTTGGATTCTCCTCCGGAAGTTTCCGATACCGGTCGTAATAATTGACGTACATCTGCATTTGTCCAAGGTCCTGATGAGTGAGCTTGTCAACCTTCAGATCGATCAGCACGTAACATTTCAAGAGCCGGTTATAGAAAACGAGGTCGACGAAAAAATTATCTTCGTCGAAGGTGAACCGCTTCTGTCTTGCCTCAAAAAGGTAACCCTTTCCGAGTTCGAGGAGGAACGTTTGCAGTTTATCGATAATCGCAGATTCCAAATCCGTCTCAGAATAGGCTTCCCGTTCTTCAAGCCCGAGAAACTCTAAAACGGTCGGCTGTTTGACAATGTCCTTCGGCGCGATAATCTCATGTCCTTCTTCTGCGAGCCGCATGACTTCCTTTTTATCGCGACTCAGCGCGAGCCGTTCATACAGGCTTGAATTGTATTGTCGCTGGAGCGCGCGAATACTCCACGCGCCGCGAGTCGCTTCTATTTCGTAAAATTTCCGCTCGTTTTCATCTTTGATTCGCATGAGAAGGAGATAATGCGACCACGGCAACGTAAAGGGAGCGGCGTTTTCAAAAAGGGTAAACACTGTTTCGCTTTTTTCAAAAGCGAAAAGGTTAAACGCCCTTTCGCTTATTCGGTCCTTGTACGTAAGGTAGAATCTGCGAATGTTTTTGAGCGTTTCTTGCGAAAATCCCTTGCCGAATTGATCGATCAGCGCCGCCGATAAACTAGGTATGATCTGCCGGCCATACCCGGCGCGACTTTCTCCATGTTGCTGTTCCTCCACGATCCAGCGTCCAAGGGCGTAGAAGGTCAGCAGTTGGACGAGATTAACGCGCTTTACGGAAATATGACGCGCATAGCGAATCAGTTCGATTGCGTTCCGGCACAACGGAGCGATTTCGGAAGGGACGGAAGCTCCGTCTGCGGGAACGAGATTATTATTCTTATCCACGATCATTCCTCCTCAGATCACTTTAACCCGAGTATCGGGCGAAAGCATTTTGAAGATTTCGCCGACGTTGATTTTTGCAGGGCTGTCCTTAAAGCTGTCGTCGCGGAAGACGGCGCGAAGCGGCTGGCGTTTCGCAATCTCTTTGATTACTGATTCAGGGACGTTTTCATCGAAGCAAGCGATTAAATCGCCGTCGTTATAGGTATGGACCGAGCAACCGTCAATTTTCTCTGACTTATAAGGCATGGAAAGTGGCAACCCCCACTCCAGCAGGCAGCCGAAGAGAAGGTCCAAATCCGTGCGATCTGGCTTTATGTTAGACTCAGCCATGGTTAGAAGATCCTGCGTGTACTCTCCAGCGGCGTAATACACGTCGTTCACGTTACTGTCGGCCAGTTTGAAGACGCGGAAACCCGTATCAACGTCTTGTGTGGTCAATGGACTATCCTCTATGATTTTTGTCCCAGCTCTGCGGATACGTTCTTTTCCTATTTCTGATATTGTAGAATACCCATTACGCGCAGCAATACTATCCTCTGAACACACTTCAGGGAGTTGGATCATAATGAACTTTCTTTTACCTCTATCCTCTGCATTTAATGACATTACAGCATGTGCAGTTGATGCAGAGCCAGAGAAGAAATCGAGGATTAAATCCTCCTTCCCATTGCTACCATTAATCTCAAACTTGAATAATTGTTTTAAAAGCTCAATAGGTTTGGGGAAATCAAATATCCGCTTGTCGCCCATTAAATCCGCAAATTCTTTCGTTCCTTCTTGATTAAAAACATTCGTTATCATGGATAATTGCGTCCCGCGCCGCATTATCCCGTTTTCATCCTTCAGGTATTGCTTAAACCTGACACTATATCCATTTGCATTCTTGTTAATAACTATTTCGTTATTGTTGTAGGCCGCATTAAATTTTTCCTTAGACCAAATCCAACGGCCTCCTTTGGGCGGTGGTATCAGATCTCCATTATGTTCAATAGTGTACATTAGATTAGCCCGTGCACCTTTGCTTGTTGATGCCAGCGGCTGTGTCAAATATCCACCTCGTGTTGCATATTTTTCATCTTTCTTATTGTAAGAGGCTATTAATTCTTCGTTTAATTCGCATGTTAGAGAGACCACTTCTGATTTTGAATAAATAAGAATGTACTCGTGCACATAGGCAACACCGTTTGTTCCGCCACCTGCACCGTATTTGTTTTTCCATACCATCTGTGAAACACAGTTTGCCTGTCCAAACACTTCATCGCAAATCTTTCTCAGGTTTTCTATTTCATTGTTGTCGATACTTATAAAAATAAGTCCATCATCAGACAATAGATTACGAGCAAGCATTAGACGAGAATAAATCATACTGCACCACGCAGAATGATACCGACCAAAAGAGGTAGAATTTTCTCTATTGTAATTAATATTCCCATCCTCGTCATAATAGCCGATTCCTTCATCATAGTCTTCTTCGTCCATAGCAAATGAATCAGGATACACAAAATCATGGCCAGTATTATAGGGCGGATCAATATAGATCATTTTGATCTTTCCAAGATAACTTTCCTGCAAGAGTTTCAGCACTTCCAGATTATCGCCCTCGATATACAGATTCTCCGTGGTATCCCAATCCACGCTTTCCTCTGGACAAGGGCGCAACGTTTTTCTGATAGGCTTGTTAGCTTCGACGATAGCAGCTTTCTTTCCTACCCAAGTAAACTCATACGCTTCGTCCCCCTCCACGATGTCGCTAGACAACATTTGACGGAGCAAGTCAAAATTGATAGCCTTTTTCAGGTTGCCGTTCTCATCAACAGCCTCTGTTATGCAATTCGGGAACAGTGCGCCGATCTTCTCCACATTCGCCGCCGTCAAGTCAGGCGTTTCCATTCTCATTTTATCCATTACCGTGTTCCTCCTAAAGGTTCTCGATGAAGGTCATAAGGTTTGTTTTCTCTGTACTTAACGCATGATCTGTGATATCAATCGCCGGCTGAAAAATACTCAGATTTCCCTCGAAATGGTTAAACTCATTGATTAGAGTTTTCTTAGACGTTAATATGATTCTATTCCTAATTTGAATAACATCATTATCGTCTGGAAACGCAGCAGAGATAATCTGACCAAGCTGAGTATTCCGTGTTGTGTCAATATTGAACTTATCGACAAGCGCCTTTTCCACCGCCAATCTTAGGAATAAATACTGGAAAGAATGTTTTAAAGTGCGGTTCAGCAGTGGAAAACTGTTAGTATCAACAATGGTAACTGCGTCAACATTCTTCAGTAGGATATCAGAAACACTAACAGAATACGACGTCGGGATTATATTACCTGGATTCCCGAACAACTCAATATACGAATGTGCGATGTCAACGCTGTCCGTTTTGTAACCATGCATTACCTGAGTAAGCTCTTCAAAAATATCCTTTTTGTTTGCAATATTCGCGTAACCGCGCATAAAGGGTATCATAGATATCAAAAAGATTTCTACATTCTGAACGTTTCTTGGTACATCATTTCTAAATGCTTCCAACAATTTCTCAAGGCTGATCAGCATATCCTGTTCACGATTGCGCAGTGGAATAAACCCGTTCATTTCTCCATCGGTATTGTTCAGCAAATAAAGTTTGAAGCAGTGTTTGTATTGCCCATCCAAGAGCCTGATCAGGTCAGTATTATGGGTAAGCACTATTCTTTTCTTATGGTGCAGTATTCTGACAATCGCATAAACAACCTTATTCTTATAAATCGAGTCAAAGCTTGAAACAGGGTCGTCTATCACAACAATTGGCGCAACAGAATTCTTTGCTTTCAAAAATTCAAATGTCAATGATAAGAAATTCTGTTCACCAGCACTAAGTGGCAGTTCGTTTCTTGGCAAGCCCAAAAAGTCTTGATTTGAGAGCCGAATGCGAAGCCTCCTGTTTTCATCACGTTCCACAGAAAGGCTCTTACTCATGCTATTTGACACAATCTCCTGAATATAGAGATAATCTTCTTGAGAGATATCAAGTGTCGTGCTGATGAGCTCATGATACTCTCGATATGTGGGTTCTATTTCTTCTTGAGTAAATGCGTCAATAATAGCATTTTGAAGAATATCCGCGAAAACTTTCTTGTATTCGTTAATTTCTCTAAGAATCTCGGCAATGATTGCTATATCGCCGTCTTCGATTGTCTGAAGGAGCCGTTGCCTTAGATTAAACGGATCCGTTTCATACACAAGATTTGTGACTTCCTCCAAGATATCTTTAACCTTCGGATCAAGAGTCTTCTTGATAACATCCCGATTGGCTGTTTTATTTGCGAGCAAGGCTTCCCTGTTAATACCACGAGTATCACAGACAATGCACTGGTCTTTATGGAAACGGCTTAAAATTGAAATTGCTTCTGTATTCTCCTCGATCTCTCGAACACGCTGATTAGGATATAACGTCTCACCAACTAATGCTTCAATTTGAGAAATGATAGGTTTTTTCTTTCCAAAATCTTCTACAAGATAATTCAGACATACCTGATCATAATCTTGAATGTCTATTTTTGAAAGAGCACCCATCATCTCAACGATTTGAGCATTCGAGTATCGCTCTCCCTTGGATTTATTGTTTGCACAGTCTTTTATGAATCCTTTCAGATTTTCATCTTCAACCAGATCCAACAACGGATGCTTTGTGGCTGATATTTTATATCCCTTAAGGATTGACAATATTTTTGAGATAAAGGCGTTACGCTTTTGAACCAATAAGTCCTGTAGTTCAAATTCACGTTGGATATTATCGCCCAAAAAGAAATCACGAGTTTCCCCTGAAATAATATTTCGATAGTTCTGGTCATTTACAATGTGAAAAATGTTTGATCCAGCCGTATAAGTTGTAGCCTCATACTCAAATTCAAGTTTAGTATTCGGAGCATCAGAAAGTACCTTAATGAAACTTGTTTTACCTGTTCCATTTGGACCATAAATAACAGCAATCTCTTCAGTAGTCGGAAAATCTATCTGATTGTTTCTCGTTAATGGGTTAAAATCTCGCGTGAAAACATCCGCATTTTCTATTTTGTTAAAAACAAGCGCCATCACAATTCCTCCAGTATTTTCTCCAATTTCTTCAATTCAGCGTTCATCCGCACCTGCTTATTCAGCTGTTTTTCTCTCCGCACCTTTGCCTGCAACGCGTCAATCCGCTTCTGTAGCTTTTTTCTACGTTCGTCGCGCTCCACGGATTCTTTCAAAGACCCGGCGTTCTTCGCTTGAAGCGCGTCCCCCGCGACTTGTCGAACGAAGTTTTCGTAGACGGCGTCAATATCGAGTCCTTCCGCTCTTAGGGGAAGTTCGTCCTCTGGCGCCCAATCAGTGTGATAATACGCCCCTACTTTGAAGGCGGAGCTTCCCGACGCGGCGGGTTCTTTGTAGGCGATCCACGCCTGATATTTGCCCTCGTATTCTAACAGAAACAGGAGATGATACGGGACCTCTTGATCGATTTGTTTCAAAATCGAAACGTCCAACGTCGGCGCCGTCAAGCGAATTTCAAGAATTTGAATCTCCGAGACGGTCGCTCCGGCGGCGAGGTTCATCGTCGAGGTCGCAATCTTATTGCGCCAGTAGATCGTCTCAATCTGGTCGACGAAGACGCGTTTCTGCGCGGGCGTCAGCGACAGATGGTCGTAGTATTTGTTCTTGGGAACGCGCCGGTTGTATTCCGTACTCTTGGGCAGTCCTAACGCCATGAACGTCTCCTCATTTCAACACGAGAAAGCAGATCAGTTCAAAGTCGTCCAGCCCTGCGATTTTCGACGTCAGCGCAGACGTTCCGCCCGGAGTAAAGAGGCTGTCGAGTTCGCTTTCCTCCTTCGCGGCGACGATCGACCTAATCGCGCCGCTCAGAAGTTCCGAGACGCCCTTCATATTCCTTCCGTCGTCGGTCTCCTCGTTGAATTTTCGGCATAGCGTCCCAATAGGCTCCTTCTTGCCGCGGCAGAGCAAACGAAAGGCGTCGAGCAGCTTCTTCGGATTCAGATAATCGCAGACGACCTCGCCGTCCGCGCCGATATAGACCATATAGAACGGGTGAATTCGGTTCTTATTGTCGATATTGACGTCGTTGTTGATATTCCGCAACACGAAGATCACGCCCTCGGGGTTCTCCGCATCGGCGGGAACGACCGCGTGGAGTCCTTTCGGCTTTGTCGCAAGGTCGCCGTGAGTCTTGAGATATTCGACCAGATCGAGCCGGAACTCGTTCAAACCCAAATCTATAATCGAAATCCCCGACGACATATCCTCGATATCGACAACCTCCTCTTGGAGTCGTTTCAACTGCCTCTTTCGATACTCAAGGTCGCCCTTCTCTTCCGGGCTAATCGGGTTGTCGTCGCCGGTCGACGTCATCACGGAAATCTTCATTCTCGTTTCGACGCGCGCTTTCAGATTGATATATTCGTCGAGGTCCAAATCGGGCCAGAAGTTGACGAGCTGAATGCGCTGGTTCCGACTGCCGATGCGGTCGATTCGACCAAATCGCTGAATGATTCGGACGGGGTTCCAGTGAATATCGTAGTTGATCAGATAGTCGCAGTCTTGGAGGTTCTGCCCTTCGGAAATGCAGTCCGTGGCGATCAGAATGTCAATATCCGTCGCGCGTCCCGGCATTAAGACGTCGCGATCTTTGGAAATCGGCGAGAAACAGGTTAGAACGTTATTCAAAGACGCTTTCAAGCCCTTTACCGTCGTCCGCCCCTCGACGGAACCGGTAATCATGGCGGTTTCGAGTCCGTAACGCTCCTTCATATAGCCGCTAATCCGCCCGTAGAGATACTCCGCCGTATCGGCGAACGCCGTGAAAATCAGGACTTTTTTATTGCCGTCGTTGATCGGCTCGCTCATCTTCTCGTCGAGCCGTTTAAAAAGCTCTTGCAGCTTGAGATCGTGTTCCGGCGTAATATCGGCGACCATGAGCGTCAATAGCTCCAACGTGTCGGCGTCTTGCCGCAACTCCCTGCGCCAAGTGAGGTAGTCCATATCCGCAAGACTGTACTTCACCTTTTTGCCGACGGTGAAAAAGTCGGAGTCGGCGTCTTCGAGGTCGAAATCGTCGTCCGTCTCGCCGTACGCCTCGAACTCGGAAGAACCGCCGTGTTTCTCGAAATCGTCGATCGCTTTGATATAGCCCTTGATTAACTCTAAAATTCGACTCAGCGTTAGCCTGAAGGAATGGACGGAGCTTTCCAGACGCTTTAAGAGGTTAATGCTCATAAGCTGCCTGATACCGCGTTCGCGTCCTCGCTGCGTCAGGTTGTTTCCTTTGTTGTGCGTCTGATCGAAATATTTAGACAGCTTGCTGGGATGGACGTAGTCCGACGGCGTATAGACGCACAGAGTCAGATTCGTCAGTTGTTCGAAAATCTGCCTGTAATTGATCGCGCCGTTTAAATCAGTCAGAGAGGGTCTGAGCGAAATCGGCTTTAAACGTTCTGGAAATCGCCCGATTTCCTCGGCGTTATAGTATTTCTCAATATGCCGTCGAGAACGCGCGATCGTCACGCTGTCCAAGACCTTAAAGAAGTCAAGATCGAGCGTCCGCAACAACGATTCCGTCGTTCTACCCTCCGGCTCCAGTTTGCTCCACGCGTTAAAGGCTTTCTGCGCCTGTCGGAAAATCTCTTCGATAGGCTTCTCCGTGTTCAGTTTATCGTCGATATAGTCGGGGTTGCCCTCGTAGGCGAGCGCTAATTGGTTTTTCAGGTCGAGAAACTGGTTGTTGACGGGCGTCGCCGAAAGCATCAACACTTTCGTTTTCACCCCGGCGCGGACGACCTTATCCATCAGCTTGGCGTATCGGTTCTCCTGCGTTTTATAGTGCGTCCCGTAGCCGTTGCGGAAATTATGGGACTCGTCGATCACGACCAGATCGTAATTACCCCAATTCACGCGGTCTAAGTCAAGTCCGTTGGATTCGCCGCTAGAACGCGAAAGGTCGGTATGGAAAAGAACGTCGTAATTCAACCGGTCCGAAGCGATCGGGTTGTTGACGTAATTCTCCTTGTAAGTTTTCCAGTTCTCGCAAAGTTTCTTCGGACAGAGAACGAGAACGTTCTTATTGCGATTTTCATAGTACTTGACGACCGCAAGCGCCGTGAACGTTTTGCCGAGTCCGACGCTGTCCGCTAGAATACAGCCGTTGTATCTCTCCAACTTGTTGATAATCCCCAGCGCGGCGTCCTTCTGAAAATCGTAGAGCAAGCTCCATATTTTGCTCTGCTTGAACCCGGTCGCTTCGTTCGGAAGAACGTCTTCGGAAAGATCGTCAAGAAACTCGCTGAAAACGTGATACAGCGTCATGAAGTAGATAAATTCCGGCGCGTTCTCGTTGTACGCCGACGCGATATTGTCAATAACCGCGTCGGTTACGTCTTGGAGCCTATTGCGGTCGTTCCAGAGTTCGTCGAAAAGCCGCGCGTACTCCGTTGAATAGGGCGCGTCTATGCGGTTGACCATCTTGTACCTGTTATTGCCGCGTTCGCACCCGATATCGACGGTTGTAAAGCCATTAATCGGCATATAGGCGACTTCTTCCGCAGGAGAAACGACCGTCATGAAACCGTCCATGTTATCGCCCGTGACGTTTGAACGAAACCGCGCCTTTTTGCGAATCCATTCCGCGCACTCTTGGGCGATCGCCTTCTGGGTCATTTCATTCTTGAGCTTGACCTCAAACTCCGTGCCGTAGAGACTCTGCTCGCGATTAAGACGCGGAATATAAAACTCGCGTTTCTGCTTTTCGGCTTGCTCCGAAATAAAGGTCGGCGACGTAAAAATAAAGCGAAATTCCTCGACGCCTTCCAGTTGCTCCTTCAAGACGCTGTACGCGTACATCGAAAAACACGCCGCCGCGACGGAAACTTTACTGCCGCGCCGAATCGTTTGCGTCAAATCGTCTCGAACAATATCTTGAATATTATCAAAAACCTTCATCGACCGACCTATCGTCAACTCGGCAAAATCCATTCTTCGCCGCCCGTTTAACGGAAGCCTCAAATTCGCCGTCATTATAACAGCGACAGGTTTTTAATGTAACGGATAATTTCAAAATATGCGAATTTTCTCTGACGTTCGACGACGGCGCTCTCGCGATTACGCGACGCCTAATAGACACTCTTAAACGTCGCCAATATCATTATTAGAAAGACTTATATAAATAATTAAAAAAGATAAACAAAAAAGACAAACACTGTTTACCCTTTTTCAAGAACGACGGGCGCAAGGAGAAAGCGCGTAACTAAAAAGTAACCAAAACGAGCGAAAAAGAGAGCGTTTTGAAGGAATTTAGAGAAAGCGTCGCAAGAGAACGAAAACGTGTTTAACTCGGAGAAATCCGGGAGATACGATAAAAAAGGGTTTTGACGAAAGACCGTCAAAACCCTATAAGCACGCCCGGGGGGACTCGAACCCTCAACCTGCGGATTAGAAGTCCGCTGCTCTATCCAATTGAGCCACGAGCGCATAGCGTTACGCTGAGTTGAGATTATATTCTCATGCCGTTTTTCTTCAAGGGGCGATTTTGCGTTTCGGCGAGACGACGGCGAAATCGCCGCGTTTTCCGCGACCGTCAGGGGTCGCGGGACGTTCTCTCCTCGCGGTAAAAGCAACGTCGGCAAAGGCGACGCGTTATTCTCGACGTCCGTTGACGATTAACGACGACTCTAATATAATGGAATCGGTTTCTCGTTTCGGAATACGATTCCGTCACGTCGGACGCCATGCGGTCGATTTCACCTCGCGCCGCGCATCTTTTTAACTGCTTATGGAGAATTTGATTCAATGACTGAAGTTCGTGTCGAACGTGACTCGATGGGCGAAGTCACTCTGCCGAAAAACGCGTATTATGGCGCTCAAACTCAGCGCGCCGTCGATAATTTCCCAATCTCTCGTCGAACGATCGCGCCTGAGCTTATCCACGCGCTCGGTCTCGTCAAACTCTGCGCCGCGACGGCAAACGCGCAGCTCGGACGCCTCTCCAAAGGTCGCGCGCCGCTGAGCGATAAGGAGATCGACGCCCTTAAACAAGCCGCCCAGGAAGTCGCCGACGGCAAGCTCGACGCGGAATTCCCCATCGACGTCTATCAGACCGGCTCCGGAACCTCCACGAATATGAACGCGAACGAGGTCATCTCCAATCGCGCGCTCGAAATCGCCGGATACGACCGCTTCTCCCTCGAGAAGAAAATTCACCCGAACGACCACGTCAACTGCGGTCAGTCCACGAACGACACGTTCCCGACCTCGATCCACGTCGCCGTCGCGCTCGGCATTAAGAACGAGCTGATCCCCGCGCTCGAAGAATGCCGCGACATTCTCAAGGCCAAAGCCGAAGAATGGAAAGACGTCATTAAGATCGGACGCACCCACCTCGCCGACGCGACCCCCATGACGCTCGGACAAGAGTTCGGCGGCTTCGCGCGTCAGTTCGAACTCGCCGTCGAACGCGCCAACGACGCGATTAAAGAAATCTGCGAACTCCCCGCGGGCGGAACCGCCGTCGGAAGCGGCATTAACTGCGACCCGAAATACGGCGCGACAATCGCCGCGCTCCTCGCCGAAAAGACCGGCGTCCCCTTCGTCGAAGCGAAGAACCACTTCGAAGCGAACGCGCAGCGCGACGGCCTCGTCGCCTGTCACGCGCTCCTCAAAGCCGTCGCGACCACCATGTCCAACGTCGCCAACAACATCCGTTGGCTCGGCTCCGGCCCCCGCTGCGGATACTATGAGATCGTCCTCAAAGACCTCCAGCCCGGAAGCTCCATCATGCCCGGCAAGGTCAACCCGGTCATCTGCGAAAGCCTCATGCAGCTCGGCGCCAAAGTCCTCGGCAACGACGCGACGATCGGACTCGCCGGCGTCTCCGGCGGTCAGTTCCAGCTCAATATTCTCATGCCCGTCATGGCGGACGTCGCGCTCGACTCCGTGCGCATCCTCGCCGGCGGCGCGAGAGTCTTCGCCGACAAGTGCCTCAAAGACCTCAAGGCGAACCCGGAAAAATGCGCTTCCGCCGTCGAACAGAGCCTTTCGATCGTCACCGGTCTGAACACCTATATCGGTTACGAAATGGCCGCGAAGCTCGCGAAAGAAGCGTTCAAGACGGGCAAGACGATCCGCGAACTCTGCGAAGAAAAGCAGATTCTCCCGAAGGATCAGCTCGAAGAAGGTCTCGACGTCGTCCGCATGACGCGTCCGCTTGACCATTGATCCCTAAGCGCGGCCTTCTGGGTCGCGCATTAACGACGCGCGGCGTCCTAGCGCGATTCTAGGACGCCGCCTTTTTCGCCGTCCAACCCGCCTTTCCACTTCGCCGACGATCGACATGCGCAACTCGGAATCTTCGCCGTATCAGCGCGCGAAAAACTTTCTCAAGCGCCGAACGAACTACGAAACCTTCAAAGCGATCCCCTACGACCAGATGGCGCAGTCTCTTGAACGCGTCAAAAGGTTCCTCGATTATCTAGGTTCGCCCGACCGACAGTACGCGATCGTCCATATCGCCGGAACGAAAGGCAAAGGAACGACTTGCGCCGCGCTCGATCAGATATGGCGCGCCGCCGGCTATCGAGTTGGACTCTTCACCTCGCCGCATCTCGACGAAGTCGTCGAACGCTTTCAAATCAACGGTCAGAACTGCGATAAAACGCTCTTTGGCGAAACGACCTGCGCGCTCGTCGAACAGTGGAAAGAATTTCTCGTCCGCGAAAAACGCAGTCGCCGTTCCAAAGGGCCGGTTCTTCTCGACGACCCAGAGTCGCAACTCACCTTTTTTGAATGGTCGCTCGTTATCGCCGTGACGCTCTTTGCGCGCGCTAAAGTCGATATCGCGATTCTCGAAACGGGACTCGGCGGAAGATTCGACTGCACCAACGTCTGCGACGCCGACGTCTCCGTTCTTACAAGCGTCAGCTACGACCACTGCGATTTGCTCGGCGACACGATTCCGAAAATCGCGGCGGAAAAGCTCGGAATTGTCAAAACCAACGCGCCTCTCGTCTGCGGCGTCGGGTTTTCCGGCGCGTTGTACGCGGGGTTGGACGATTATCGCGAACGCCTCGCTCACGCGATCAGCGTCGAGAAAGCGTCGCAAAGCCGCGCGTCAGAACGCCGCGAACGTTCCGCGCGCGTTCAAACCGCCGAACAGGACGCGACTCCGACGGAAACGGCGCCCGAGCCTCCGACCGTTTCCGAAGAAAACGCGACGCCCGACGTTCCCCTCTTTACCGTCGGTTCCGGCGTCGTCCTCGAAGACTATGAGTTCGCCGTCGATCCCAAGACGCTCTTGACCCGCGACGACGTCGCGACCGTCCGCGAAATGGCGCGAGAAAAGGCGCGTGAAGTCGGCGCGCCCTTCTATTCCGTCGAAACGATTTCTCCTCGCGTCGCCGCGTTCCCCACGCCTCCGTTCGATTCCGTGCGGCGTTGGAACTTTGAAATCGCGCTGCGCGTCGTCGACGTCCTCGCGACCCGCGACGCGGCGCCGACCGGACGTCCCGGTTCCGAACCGGGCGCCGAGCCGCGACGTTTTCCCGTCTCCGACGCGACGATCGCCGCCGCCGCCGCGAATTTCACGCTTCCCTGTCGCTTCGAGGTCGTGAGCAAATCGCCTCTCGTCGTCGTCGACGGCGCGCATAACCGCGCGTCTGTCGCCGCCGTCATGCGCGAAATCGCGGAACGCTATCCCGGTAAAAAATCGAAAATTCTCTTCGCGACGACGATCGGCAAAGACGTTCGAGGAATGCTCGCCGAACTCGCCGCGCGCGCCGACGAGATCGTCCTCAGCGACCGTTCAAACGACGTTCGCGCGCTTCGGCTGCCCGATCTCATTCAAATCGCCGAGACGCTCATGGACGAAACGTGCCCGGAGAAGTCGCCCGTGAGAGACAAATTCCACGTCGCGCCTGATTTTCAAGCGTTTCTTTCCGATTACTGCGTCCGCGCCGTCAAGGACGACGCCGTTCTCTGCGTTCTCGGCTCCTTCTACTTCGCGGCGAAGGTTCGGAGAATTTTCAAGAAAAACGAATGATCGACCCTCGGGAGCCGAACGACGATTGACGCCGAGGACGGCGAACGCGCGTTTCGTCGGACAGAAACATCCCTTGCGCGTAACTGTGAAAAACGTTAGAGTCTCCAACGAAAATTCCTTCAGGGACTTTTCCCACGCTCCTTGGAATCGTCAGTCGTTCGGGTCTCGTCAATGTCAGGGTTTATTTGGAATACGCTTGTCTCCGCAATCGTCGGCGTCGTCTCCGCCGTTGGAACCGTTTGGTTTCTTTCCGCCAAAGCCGAAGGCGGCTCCCTCGCCGCTTCTGAAAACGCCCAAGCAAAGGTCAAACGTCTTGAGGCCGATTCTCTTGTCGTCGCCGACAGTCTAACGCTCGTCGATCCGTACACGCGCGAGACGCTCGTCGAAATTCGGAACGGCGAGATATTTGCCCAGCGCGGAGTTTACGCCAACCATATCGGCGCATGGCGATTCACCGCTCAGAAATTTCAAACGACGCCCGAGGACCCGCTCGCGTCTGATTCGCCCGTCTTTGGCGAATTTGCCGTCGATCAAAACGGAGGCGGTTATCTCGAACTCCTCAGTTCTCAGGAAAGCCACGCCGTCACGCTCGGATTCGACTCGAACGAACGCGGCGCGCTCGTCTCTAAAAACAACGACGTCGGCGTTTCCTCGACTCAGGCGCTCTTCCTCAAGCCGACGCGCGACGGACGCTTGGCGACGGCTCGCAGCGGCGACGTCGCCGACGGTTCTTTCCTGAGATAACCGTCGCGAATCGATAATCGTCGACTCCCATTTACGAGGATCCAGAATCGTGAAACGAGCGCGTATGAATTGCCCGCCCCTCGTTTACGCCGTTCTGGGGATCCTTTGTCTCCTTCTCGTCGATTCCGTCGGAAAATGCGCCGACGACGATTCGTTCTCTCGCGATCAGGGACGATGGCGCTGGCTCGACGCGTCCGTCGAACTCCCGCCCGCGCCCGCGCTCAATTTGTCCGCGTCGCCGTCCCCCTGCTCTTTCCCGCGCCC
>Ga0256407_10004033_pt1 | contig 25096 bp, 20 predicted proteins | sample RumenRJG_04DNA_FD_193489 | JGI IMG/M metagenome (GOLD analysis project Ga0256407, IMG submission 193489) | Bovine rumen microbial communities from Lethbridge, Alberta, Canada - RJG_04 | ecosystem: Host-associated > Mammals > Digestive system > Stomach > Rumen | place: Canada: Alberta... | reverse complement strand
CAGATGCGGCCGATGCCGTCGGTCTTCTTCCAGTAGATCAGAGAGGTGTCAACGCCGCCCTGCTCGATGAAATCCTTCATCAGCATACCGACCTCGTTGTCAGCGAAAGCGGTGATGACAGCGGTGTGCAGGCCGAAGCACTTGTGCAGGCCGCGGATGACGTTGTACTCGCCGCCGCCTTCCCATGCACGGAAGCTTCTTGCGGTGCGGATCCGGCCCTCGCCCGGATCCAGACGAAGCATGACCTCGCCCAGGGAAACGGCGTCAAACTTGCAGTCTTTTCTGTCTCTGAGATTCAGTTCCATGAATTTTTCCTCCTCTGATCTGACTTCGATATATTCGTTTCATATTATGAAATGCAGTTTCGTATTGCGGTAAACTCTACGACTATAGTATAAAGCGCTTTCATCGAATGTCAACAGGCAAATTCAGAAAATATTATAGAAAAAACAGATGAAATACCATTGCGCAGCGTTCCACAATGCGATATAGTATTTCATATAACGAAAGGAGGACGGGATGGAAGACAAAAATCCGATCCAGGTCGCGGGCAGGCTGTTCGGCGCGCTGGAGTACCTGGCAGATCACGGAAATGTCTCTCTTGCGGAACTGGCGGAAGCGCTGGATCTGAACAAAAGCACGGCCCACAGGGTCGTTTCTTCACTCCTGTATATGGGATACGTCCGGCAGGACCCGGATACCGGGAACTACGGCCCCAGCTTCAAGGTGGTGGATCTCGCCGGCAAGGTCATGGGCCGGGTCGACGTCACCGAGATCGTCCGCCCCTGTCTGCAGAGGCTGATGCGGAGATGCGGGGAGACGGTCCACTTCGTGGAGCGGGAGGAAGAGAACTGCGTCTATATTGATAAGGTAGAAGCGCCTCAGAACCAGGTGCGCATGGTGTCCCACGTGGGAGGCGTGCTGCCCTTTTACCGCTCGGCGGTGGGAAAGGCGCTGGCGGCGCGGATGCCGGCGGAGGAAGTCCGGCGGCTCTGGGACTGCTGCAGGATCGAGCGGACCACGCCCTACACCATCACGAACTTCGATGAGTTTATGGAAGTCCTCGAAGAGGTCCGCAGAAAGGGCTACGCCCTGGACAATGAGGAAAATGAGACCGGCGTCCGGTGCATCGCTGCGGCGCTGGACATCCGGGAGGAGCACACCCGGTACGCTTTCAGCATTTCCGTCCCGATCATGCGGATGGACAACGACCGGATCCGGGAGCTTTCCGAATATGTCCGGGAGACAAAAGAAGAGATTGCAGAGGCCTTCCGGTAAGCAGAAGGAGACAGGGGGACGTCCCCTGTCTCCTTTTATGTGAGCATTTTCGATGCTTTGTCTGCGACGACCCGGTCGCAGCGGACGGTGAGAAGGGTGCCGTCGCCGGTATAGTCGGTCTTGAGGATCAGGGCGTTTTCCATCAGGAAGGACACGACCTGGCCCTTGCTGAAGGGGATGAGGAAATCCTGCTCGACGGTGCCGGCGTCCAGCTTTTCAAAGATCACCTCCGTCAGAAATTCGATGGAAGCCGGATCCTTCGCGGAAAGCCAGACAGCTTCATTCCGGATCCCGCCGGCGTCCTGGTCTTTGATGCCCCGTCTGGGGTAGCGGACCGGGGGCTCCGCGAGATCTGCTTTGTTATAGACCGTCACCATGGGGATGTGGCCTGCGCCCAGCTCTTCGACGGTCTTTTTTGTTACGTCGATGTGCTCCTGGCAGTGGGGGTCGGAGCCGTCCACGATCTGCAGGAGCAGGTCCGCCTGGGTGACCTCCTCCAGGGTGGAGTGGAAGGCTTCGACCAGGGTGGTGGGAAGGCGATGGATAAAGCCGACCGTGTCGGAGAGTAGGAACTCCCTGCCGCGGCTCACGGTGATCTTCCGCACGGTGGTGTCCAGGGTGGCGAAGAGCATGTCCGCCTCAAAGACTTTCTTCTTTTCCGCCGGGGACTGATTTGACGAGAGCGTCTCCGCGGCGCCGCCGTATGTCATATCCCGGAGTGATCCCGGGGCAGTCTCGTCGGCGCTTCCTTCACAGTAGTCCAGCAGGGCGTTCATCATCGTGGATTTCCCGGCGTTGGTGTAGCCCACCAGCGACACCAGGGGCAGGCCGGATTCCCGGCGCTTTTTCCGGCGTAGTTCCCGTTCCTTTGCGACGGACTTGATCTCCCGGCGGAGCTCGGCCAGCCGGTGGTCGATGGTGCGGCGGTCGATCTCAAGCTGAGTCTCGCCTTCACCTTTTGCGGACATGGAACCGGAGGCGCCGCCCTGGCGGTTCTGGGTCTCCCACATGCCGATGAGCCGCGGCTTCAGGTAGTTCAGCTTCGCGAGCTCCACCTGGAGCCTCGCTTCCCGGCTTCTCGCACGGCGCTCGAAGATCTCCAGGATCAGGGCCGTGCGGTCCATGACAGGAAGCTCCAGTGTCTTCTGGAGGTTGCGGATCTGGGAAGGGGAGAGGGTGTCGTTGAAAATGACGCGGCTCGCGCCGACATTTGCCGCGGCGATCCTGATCTCCTCCGCCTTTCCGCTTCCGACGTAAAGACCGGCGCTCACCTTCGACATCTGCTGCGTCACCACCGCCCGGGGATCCATCATGCATGCCTTCGCAAGTTCCGCCAGTTCATCGATGGAATGCTGGAAATCCTCCTCGGACAGGCCGGCATCCGCCCCGGAGGTCTCGCGGACCCCGGCGAGGACCACCGGTTCCTTTGTGTCGTCGTCATGTCTGCTCCATATCTCATCTGCACCGAAAAATGCTGTCATGCGTTCAGCTTCCTTTCCTGCTTACATATTCCTGAAATACACTACCCCGCATTCGGGATGCTTCGCATCTCTTATTTTTCGGGGGGGGCTGATTATTTCACATTATACAAAAAAGCGGAACAAGGCGAAAGAGGCTTCCTTGTTGCCCGATTTACTGTGTTGTGCTAAAATGCTTCTAACTGTTCAGCACCTGGAGGATACAGAATGAATAATACTATTGTGGAAAACATCGGCATTGTGGAGCAGAAGGACCCGAAGATCGCGCGGGTGCTTTCACTGGAACTGAAGCGACAGCAGAACAACCTTGAGCTGATCGCCTCCGAGAACCTGGTCAGCCCTGAAGTCATGGCCACCATGGGCAGCGTCCTGACCAACAAGTACGCGGAAGGCTATCCGGGACGCCGGCACTACGGCGGATGCGAGTTCGTGGACATTGCGGAGCGCATCTGCATTGAGCGCGCGAAGGAGATCTTCTCCGCAGGTTTCGCAAACGTGCAGGCTCACAGCGGATCCCAGGCAAACTTCTGTGTCTATCTGGCTCTCTGCAAGCCCGGAGATACGGTCCTCGGCATGGACCTCCGCAGCGGCGGCCATCTGACCCACGGAAGCAAGGCGAGCTTCTCCGGGAAGATGTACAATACCGTATTTTACGGCGTTGACCAGGAGACCGGGCTGATCGACTATGATGACGTGCGGAAAAAAGCGGAGGAGTACAAGCCGAAGATGATCATCGCCGGCGCTTCCGCTTATCCCCGGATCATTGATTTCGCGAAGTTCGCTGACATCGCCCACAGCGTCGGCGCCTACCTGATGGTGGACATGGCCCACATCGCGGGCCTGGTAGCCGGCGGACAGCACCCGAACCCGCTGCCCTACGCGGACGTGGTCACTATGACCACCCACAAGACCATGCGCGGACCGCGCGGCGGCATCATCCTCACCAACAACGAGGAGATCGCGAAGAAGATAGACCGCGCCATGTTCCCGGGCACCCAGGGCGGTCCGCTGATGCACATCATCGCCGCCAAGGCGGTGGCCCTCGGCGAGGCGCTGCACGATGAATTCAAGGACTATCAGGCGCAGATCGTGAAGAACGCCGCAGTCCTCGCGGACACGCTGATGGCCGGCGGCGTCAACCTGGTCAGCGGCGGAACGGATAACCACCTGATGCTTCTGGATCTCCGCAGTCTCGACATGAGCGGACAGGAGCTGGAGGACCGGCTGGACCGCGTGCACATCACCGTCAACAAGAACTCCATCCCCGGCGATACCCGCCCGCCCATGGAGACCTCCGGCATCCGCATCGGTACGCCGGCTGTCACGACCCGCGGCTTCAAGGAAGCAGAAATGAAGATCGTCGGCGATCTGATCCTGAAGTCCATCTATGACTTCGACATGAGCAGAGGTGAGATCCTCTCCACAGTGGATGAGCTCTGTGTGAAGTATCCGCTGTACTGATAAAGAAGAAAAAAGAAAGCAAAACAGGCTTCACAGCAAGGAATATGTATTCCCGGCTGTGAAGCCTGTTTTTTGTCCTTCGGGAAAATTCCCGGGATCAGATGCTGTACACAAATTCCCGGATGAAGGGAAGAGCCGCGCCCAGAGGAGCGGTGTGCTTCCGCAGTGTGCTCAGGTGCACGAATCCGCTGTCTTTTTCAAAGGGGTTGCCGGAGAGCACATATCGCTTCAGAGCAGGAAGATAAGGCTCCAGATATTCGCTCAGGAAGCCTCCGATGACGACGTCGCAGTCCAGGACCATCCGGATAATGTTGATGCCGATCGCCAGATGGCGCAGCATGTCGAACCAGAGGGCCTCATATTCCGGGACATGCTGGTCCACACCAGTAAAAAAGTCTTCCAGAGATACTCCCAGGTCATTGGTGATGCGGCGGGCGGTGCAGTATGCTTCCAGACATCCGCGTCTGCCGCAGCTGCACAGAAGTCCGCCCTGTTCCACACAGATATGTCCTAATTCCCCGCTGCGGCTGTTGTCGCCTTCATAGGGGATCCCTTCGATCAGCACAGCGCCGCCGACACCATTTTCCAGGGAAAGGTAGGCCATATTTTCCGATCCGCTGCGGGAGTACCATTCGGCGTATCCGCTGCTTGAGGCGTCGTTCTTCAGAAAGACGGGATAAGGGAGCTCCTTTGTCAGAAAATCGAGCGGCGTATCGGAGAGGTTCAGCGTAGGAGCCAGGACGATGCGGTCACATTCCGGTGTGAGCACGCCCGGGATCGTCACGCCGATGCCAAGAAGGCGGCTGCGGTCCAGATGGTTTTCGTCCAGGAAAGAGTCGACAGCATTCCGGAATTCCGCCGCTTCCTGCCGCGGCAGGAACAGTGCGCTGAAAGGGATCTTCTGATAGGCCAGTTCGTTCAGGCGCAGATCAGCAGCCACAATGCGGAGACTGTTTTCAAGAACCGAGACTCCCACGGCAAAACGTGCATCCGGGGTCATCTCAAGACCCTGGGCTTTCCGCCCGCCGGTGGCCTGCTCCTGGCCTGAATAGCGTACAAGGCCGCTTTCCATCAGTTCTGACAGGTTCTGGTACAGCGTCGGGAGGCTGATCTTACATTTACTGGCAAGAGCCTGCCGGGAGCAAAATCCTTTGTTTTCATAGAGATACCGGTAGATCCGGCTCCGGGCTGAACCTCTTTCTGGCTGTATGACCGGTATGTGCAGCATAGACACCTCCTAAGAAAGACTACTGATTTTTATTTTATCATACAAAATTTGTGGTTTCACCATCCGGTCCTATGGAAATTGTGAAGGAACTAATATAAGTAAAACAGATTTATATATTTGCTTCAAGTGATTGGGTAGAATATACAAATTAAAATGATGCAGAATGGAGAAAATTACAATAAATACTATAAGTAAAATATTTTGACAAATGCGTTCAAGTTATATATACTCACTTTATAGAAGTTGGTTTACAGCTTCTGAAGACCAGCAGCACAAAGCACTATTTAAATCAAGGAGGAAATGACATGAAAAAAGTATTGGCAGCAGTTCTGGCTATTGCGATGACATTTACTCTCGCGGCATGCTCCGGCGGTGGTTCGTCAACCCCCACTACAGCAGCGCCGGCAGCGACCACTGCAGCGGCTGCAGCAGCGGAAACGACGGCCGCAGCACCCGCAGCAGATTCCGGTGCAAAGACCGTCGGTATCGCGATGCCCACAAAGTCCCTGGAACGCTGGAACCGAGACGGTGACTATCTGAAAGCACAGTTCGAGGCTGCCGGCTATCAGGCCCAGCTTAAGTATTCCGACAACGACAGCAACCAGCAGAACAACGATATCCAGGCTATGATCGCAGACGGAGTGTCCGTTCTGATCATCGCCGCCATCGACGGTGAGGCCCTGACCCAGACTCTTGCAGACGCGAAGGATGCCGGCATTCCCGTCATCGCTTATGACCGTCTGATCATGAACACGGACGCGGTCTCCTACTATGTTTCCTTCGATAACTACACCGTCGGCGTTCTCCAGGGCGAATTTGTCAAGAAGACACTGGATCTTGACAATGCTGCGGGCCCGTTCAACATCGAGTTCACCGCCGGCGATCCCGCGGACAACAACGCAGGCTATTTCTTCAACGGCGCCTTCGATACCCTGAAGCCCTACATTGATTCCGGCAAGCTGGTGGTTCCTTCCGGCAAGACCACCTTTGAGCAGGTCGCTACACCGAACTGGTCCACCGACACTGCGCTGGAGAACATGCAGAACACACTTGCATCCTATTATTCTGACGGCACCGTCCTTGACATCGCGCTCTGCTCCAACGACTCCACCGCTCTCGGCGTCGCCCAGGCAATCACCTCCGACTACGCCGGCAGCAACAAGCCCATCGTTACCGGACAGGACGGCGATATCGCGAACCTCCGCAACATTGTCGACGAGATCCAGACCATGACGGTCTATAAGAACGTCAGTGACGAAGCCGGTGTCACCCTGGAAGTGGCGAAGGCCCTTCTGGAAGGCAAGTCGCCTGATGCGAGCCTGCTGGATTCTCTTTCCGCGGATGCCGCTTATGACACCTCTTCCTATGACAACGGCACCGGTATCATCCCGTCTTACCTTCTTGTCCCGTGGACAGTGACGAAGGACAACCTCCAGGATCTGGTGGACACCGGTCTCTACAAGTGGGATGCCAACAACCAGTATCTTGAAAGTGCCACCTGATTTCTGACCGATCTGCTTCTAGTCTGCGGAGGGGAGGGGCCTGCCCCGCCCCTCCGCTTTTTTTCTACAAGGAGTGTCCAGATGGAGACAAAACAGTTCGCAAAAGGAGAAGTTATCTTTGCAGAAGGCAGCCCCGGCCACAGTCTGTATGAGGTCCTGAGCGGAAGCGTAGGGATCTATGTTGCCTCAGGTTCCGCAGCGGAAAAAAAGCTGACGGAACTCGGCCCGGGAGGTGTTTTCGGGGAGGTAGCATTGCTCGAAGCTGTCCCGAGAAGTGCTTCGGCCATTGCCGGGGAATCCGGCGCCGAGGTCAAAGAGATCCGGGAAGAGGAGTTTTTGGCATGCCTTTCTGAAGATCCCGGCAGGATCCTGAAAGTCATGTGCCGCATCGGCGAGTGGATCCGGATGCGGACAGATGACTATGAAGAAGCCTGCACCGTCATTTCAGAATTTCTTTCCGTGACGGAAGGAGCCGAAGAAAAAGAAAGCCTGGCGAAAAGGATCATAAAACTCGCGGCAGCTTACCGCCTGGGTCATAAGGGATGGGAAGCGAAGCCGCTCCGGCTGAGAGAACTGCCGAAAAAGGAAGCGGGCGACGGAAGCATACAGGCGTACCGCGCGGGAACGGTCATCTTCCGCGAAGGAGACGCGAGCTCCTGTATGTACGCGGTGCACTGGGGCAAGGTCGGCATCTTTACGGCGCTCGGAACACCGGAGGAAAAAAAGCTCACTGAGATCATGCCGAATCAGTTTTTCGGGGAGATGGGAATGATCGAGAATGTTCCGCGGAGCGCTTCCGCGGTCGTTCTGGAGGATGATACGGCAGTCGAGACCATTACCTCGGGAGACCTTGAGGTGCTGTTCCGGAGAAATCCCGCCGAAATAGACATGATCCTCGAGCATCTTTCTCATCGTCTCAGACAGCTGACGGCGGATTATGTGGATGCCTGCGGGGTGGTCAGTGCGCTTGCGGAAGCCAGGGAAAAGCAGATCCCGGCTCCGGAGGAAGTCCTGAAAAAGGCAAAACAGCTCTCCGTGGGCCCTGCCCGCTGAGAAAGGGGGGAGAACACTTGGCCGATATTATTCTTGAAATGAAAAACATCACGAAGGAGTTCCCCGGCGTCAAGGCGCTGGACAACGTGAATCTCAGAGTGGAGCGCGGCGAGATCCACGCTCTGGTCGGAGAGAACGGCGCCGGGAAATCGACGCTGATGAATGTGCTCAGCGGCACTTATCCCTTCGGATCCTACACTGGCGATATCGTCTACAACGGAGAGCTCTGTCAGTTCAAAACGCTGCATGACAGCGAGGAAAAGGGGATCGTCATCATCCACCAGGAGCTGGCGCTGATCCCGGAGCTTTCTATTGGTGAGAATATGTTCCTCGGCAACGAACGGCTGGGCAGGTTCGGCATCGACTGGGACCGCACCTTCTATGAAGCAGAGGAGCACATGCGCCAGGTGGGGCTGAAGGAAGCCGCTACAACATTGATCAAGGACATCGGTACCGGAAAGCAGCAGCTGGTGGAGATCGCGAAGGCACTCAGTAAGAACGTGAAGCTGCTGATCCTGGATGAGCCCACCTCTTCTCTGAACGAGGAAGATTCCAAAATGCTCCTGGACCTGATGCTGGGGTTCAAGGAACAGGGAATGACCTCCATCATCATTTCCCATAAGCTGAATGAGATCTCCTATGTGGCAGACAAGATCACCGTGGTGCGCGATGGCGCCACCATTGAGACCATAGACAACGCGAATCACGACATCGACGAGGACCGCATTATCCGCGGCATGGTGGGAAGAGAGCTCAGTGACCGTTATCCGGCCCGCGAAAGGCGCATCAGCGACAAGATCGGCATGGAAGTCAGAAACTGGACGGTGCATCATCCGCTCTATACGGAAAAGAAGGTGGTGGATAATGTTTCCTTCAATGTGCACCGCGGTGAGATCGTCGGATTTTCCGGCCTTCAGGGAGCCGGCCGCACGGAACTCGCCATGTCCATTTTCGGAAAGTCCTACGGCACGGAGATCAGCGGAGAACTGATCATCGACGGGCAGCCGAAGGCGTTGAAAAACGTGCGTGAAGCCATTGAGGCAGGCCTGGCGTACGTGACGGAAGACCGGAAGGGCAACGGCCTGATCCTGTCGAACAGTATCGCGAAGAATACCACAATGGCGCGCCTGGAAAAGGTCTGCGACAAAGGCATCATCGATGTGGACAAGGAAAACGCGGTGGCGGAGGACTACAAGGAAAAGCTCCGCACAAAGACGCCCACTGTACAGCAGGCAGTCGGAAACCTCTCCGGCGGAAACCAGCAGAAGGTGCTGCTGGCCAAGTGGATGTTCGCGGACCCGGAGATCCTGATCATGGACGAGCCGACCCGAGGTATCGACGTCGGCGCCAAATATGAGATCTACTGCATCATGAACGACCTTGTGGCCCAGGGGAAATCCGTGGTGATGATCTCGTCGGAAATGCCGGAACTTCTCGGCATGTGCGACAGGATCTACGTCATGAACGAGGGACACATGGTGGCGGAGATGCCGGCGTCCGAGGCCACGCAGGAAAGGATCATGGCCGCGATCCTGCAGTCAGATAAAAAAGATTGAGCGAGGGAGTACATATGAACGCGAAAACATTCGTCAAAAAATATACCATGGTCATCGCACTGGTCGTGGTGTTTATCCTCTTTGCCGTCCTGACGCAGGGACGTCTTCTGTATCCCCAGAACCTGTCCAACCTTCTTCTTCAGAACGCCTATGTGCTGGTCATGGCCTGCGGCATGCTGCTCTGCATCCTGACAGGAGGAAACATCGATCTTTCCGTCGGTTCGACAGTCTGTCTCATCGGCGCCATCGCTGCGCAGCTCATGGCGAAGCAGAACATGAACGCCATCGCTGTCATTGTGATCGGCCTTCTGATCGCCTGTGCCATCGGCATCTGGCAGGGCTTCTGGATCGGCTATGTCCACATTCCACCCTTTATCTGCACACTGTCAGGCATGTTCCTGTTCCGCGGATTGGGCCGCGCGATCCTCGGCTCCAAGACTGTGGCGATCAGCAACAAGAGCTTTCTGAACATTTTTGCATCCTATATCAATGTGCCGGGAATTGACGGAGACGTCAAATGGTCGGCGTTCGTCGTGGGGATCATTGCTTCTGCCCTGCTTCTGGTCAGCACGGTGCGGAGCCGCGCTCAGAAGGCGAAGAAGGGCTACAAGATGGCTTCTGCAGTGTCCGACTTCGGCCGCGTCATCGTCATTGGCGCTCTGGTGCTCTACTACACCTGGAAGCTCGCCCATTACAAAGGGATCCCGGTCATGGCGGTCTGGGTCCTGGCGGTCGTTTTCATCTATGCTTTCATTACTTCCAAGACTGCTTTCGGCCGTTATTTCTACGCGGTCGGCGGCAATGAGAAGGCCACCAAGCTCTCCGGTATCAACACCGAGCGCGTCTACTTCATGGCCTACACCTCCATGTCTCTCCTGGCAGGTCTTTCCGGACTTCTGATGGCCGCCCGTATTGGTTCTGTCAACGGCGACACGGGAAGTTCCTTTGAGATGGACGCCATCGGCTCCTGCTTCATCGGCGGCGCCTCTGCCTACGGCGGCAGCGGAACTGTGCCCGGCATCATGGTCGGCGCTATTCTGCTGGGTGTCATCAACCAGGGCATGTCCATCATCGGTCTCGACAACAACTGGCAGTACGTCGTCAAGGGCGCTGTGCTTCTGGTAGCAGTTATCTTTGACGTCGTCTCCAACCACAAGACGGGCAAGGCCGGATAAGGAGGCTTATGCTGTATATCGGAATCGACCTGGGCACCTCTGCTGTCAAGCTTCTCCTGATGGACGGCGGGGGACAGATCAGGAAAATCGTTTCAAAAGAATATCCGCTCTCCTTCCCGAAGCCCGGCTGGTCTGAACAGGATCCGGAGGACTGGCGCAGACAGACGATGGAGGGGATCCGGGAGCTGACCGCGGACTGCGACAGGTCCGAGATCGCGGGGATCGGATGCGGAGGACAGATGCACGGCCTCGTGGTCCTGGACAAGGATGATCAGGTCATCCGTCCTGCGATCCTGTGGAATGACGGGCGGACCGCCGAAGAGACGGACTGGCTCAACACGGAGATCGGCAGGGACCAGCTGTCAAAGTACACGGCGAATATCGCATTCGCCGGGTTTACCGCGCCGAAGATCCTCTGGATGAAGAAGCACGAACCGGAGCTGTTTCAGAAGATCAGCAGGATCATGCTCCCGAAGGACTACATCAATTACATCCTGACAGGGGTCCACTCCTGCGACTATTCCGACGCTTCCGGCATGCTTCTGCTGGACGTGGAGCATAAGTGCTGGTCGAAGGAAATGATGGAGATCTGCGGTGTGAAGGAGGAGCAGCTGCCCGGACTGTATGAGAGTTATGAGGTCACGGGAACACTGAAGCCGGAGATCGCCGCCGCGCTGGATCTGCCTGAAAGCGTAAAGGTCTGCGCCGGCGCGGGAGATAATGCCGCCGCTGCAGTGGGGACCGGGACCGTGGGTGAAGGGGCGTGCAACATCAGTCTCGGCACTTCCGGAACTATCTTTATTTCCAGCCGGAGCTTCGGTGTGGACGAGCATAACGCGCTGCATTCCTTTGCCCACGCGGACGGCAACTACCACCTGATGGGCTGCATGCTTTCGGCCGCGTCCTGCAACAAGTGGTGGATGGATGAGATCCTGCGGACAAAGGACTACGCCGGGGAACAGTCCGGCATCACGGAAGAGAAACTGGGACGGGGACATGTTTTCTTCCTCCCGTACCTTATGGGGGAAAGGTCTCCGATCAACGACACCAATGCCCGGGGCACTTTCATCGGCCTGACCATGGATACGACCCGGGAGGATATCACTCTGGCCGTGCTGGAGGGAGTCGCTTTCGCGATCCGGGATTCCCTGGAGGTGGCGCGGTCCCTGGGCCGCGACATCCGGACCAGCCGGATCTGCGGCGGCGGAGCGAAGAGCCCGCTGTGGCGGACCATCTTTGCCAATGTGTGCGGACTGGAGCTGGAGCTCATCGAATCCGAGGAAGGACCGGGCTACGGCGGAGCCATGCTGGCTGCGGTGGCCTGCGGGGAGTACGGATCGGTGGAAGAAGCAGCCGGAAAGCTGGTGAAGGTGACGGGCTGCGTCCTGCCGGATCCGGAGCTTACGGCGCGCTATGAGACAAAATACCGGCAGTTCTCCCGGATCTATCCGGCTCTGAAGGACCTGTTCCCGGTGCTGACATGCTCCTGAGCAGCGGAAAAACAAAGGAGGTGTGAACTTTGGGAGGAGGAAACTATGATTTCCGGAAGCGCTCCAGGGCATACACTGCCGCCGCGCTGCGCGCAGCCGTAGCGCTGTATCTGATCCGTCTTGGCTGGAATATCCTCTCGAACACAAATACTTCCATGGAGCCTTTGACCGCAAAACTGACCGGGGGAGCCTTCATTGCCGCGGCCCTGCTCTTCGGGATCTATATCCTGAGGCAGCTGAAGAGGGATCTGAAGGATGCGGAACTTCCCGGGAACAGTGAAACATCAGATATATCGCAGACACAGGAAGGACGGGATGAGAAGTGAAAATAGAATCTGTTTTTGACAGCGCCTTCGCTTCCTACGGCAAGGTGCTGAAGGGGTACGATACAAAAGAACTGCTGGAGACACTGACCACCGCAACGCCTCTGCCGGAGGGTACGGGCTATGTCCCTTCCCAGCCGGAACTGGAGGCGCTGCCCATCGCGGCGGAGATCGCGGAGCGCGCGTACGGCGGCATGCCTGTCCAGCTGGGCTGGTGCAACGGACACAACACGAAGCTGAACTGTCTTGAGTACCACCGGGACAGCGAGCTGAACTGCGGCACGGAGGATTTTGTGCTTCTGCTCGCGAAGATCGACGACGTGGAAAACGGGATGCTGGACACCGGAAAGGTGCGGGCCTTCCGGGTTCCGGCGGGAGAGCTGGTGGAGGTCTATGCCACAAGCCTGCATTATGCTCCCTGCAGCAGTGCGCCGGGAAAAGGCTTCCGTGTCATGGTCGCCCTGCCGCGCGGCACCAACGGCCCGAAGCCGGACATCACACCTGCAAACGAAGAGGACAGGACATTGTGGGCCTGCAATAAGTGGCTGCTGGCTCATCCGGAAAGCGCTGAGGCGGCGCAGGGCGCTCCGCAGCTGCTCTGCGGCGAAAACATCGATATTGCTGCCGATCTTTGAACGGCGGATCAAGGAGGAAATACAATGCTGACAAATATTCCCGTAGTGAAACTCGGTATCATCGCGGTTTCCCGCGACTGCTTCATCATCTCCCTTTCCGAGCGCCGGCGCTCCGCAGTGGTCGCTGCGTGTAAAGCGAAGGGGATCGATCCCTATGAATGCCCGACCACCGTGGAAAACGAAAAAGACATGCTGAAGGCTGTGGCCGAAGTAAAGGCTGCCGGATGCAACGCGCTGATGGTGTTCCTGGGCAATTTCGGACCCGAGACGCCGGAGACGCTGATCGCGAAGGAATTTGACGGCCCCGTGATGTACGCCGCGGCGGCAGAAGAGAGCGGCAATGACCTGATCGACGGACGCGGCGATGCCTTCTGCGGTATGCTGAACTGCTCCTACAATCTCGGCATGCGCCACCTGAAGGCCTATATCCCCTCCTACCCCGTCGGCACGGCGGAGGAGATCGCGCAGATGATCGCGGACTATATTCCGATCGCCCGCGCGCTGATCGGCCTCAGCAAGCTGAAGATCATTACCTTCGGACCGCGGCCGCAGGATTTCTTTGCCTGCAACGCGCCGATCAAGGGACTCTATGAACTGGGAGTAGAGATCGAGGAGAACTCCGAACTGGATCTCCTGGTATCTTACAAAGCTCATGCTGACGACCCGCGCATCCCGGAGATCTGCGATGATATGGCGAAGGAGATGGGCGAAGGATGCTACTATCCGGAAATGAGCGCGCGGATGGCGCAGCTGGAGGTCACACTTCTGGACTGGGCGGAAGCTCATAAAGGTGCCCGCGAGTATGTCGCTTTTGCCGACAAGTGCTGGCCCGCCTTCCCCAAGGCTTTCGGCTTTGAACCCTGCTATGTGAACTCCCGCCTTGTGAGCCGGGGCATCCCCGTTTCCTGCGAGGTGGATATCTACGGCGCCCTCTCCGAGTACATCGGCATGTGCGTGTCCGGCGACACAGTGACCCTGCTGGATATCAACAACTCCGTCCCGGCGGATCTCTATGAGCAGGACATCAAGGGCAAATATCCCTATGAGCTGACCGATACGTTTATGGGATTCCACTGCGGAAATACGCCGTCCTGCAAGCTCTGCTCCGACCGCGCCGTGAAGTACCAGCTGATCCAGCACCGTCTGCTGGAGCCGAAGGATTCCGAACCTGATTTCACCAGAGGGACCCTGGAGGGAGATATCGCCGCCGGCGACATCACCTTCTACCGCCTGCAGTGTGACAGCGACGGAGTGCTCCGTTCTTATATCGCGGAGGGCGAAGTGCTGGCAGTAAAGACCCGCAGCTTCGGAGGCATCGGTGTATTCGCCATCCATGAAATGGGCCGCTTCTACCGCCATGTGCTGCTGCAGAAGCGTTATCCGCACCACGGTGCGGTGGCTTTCGGCCACTACGGGAAAGCGCTCTTTGAGGTGATGCGGTTCCTCGGCGTCGGAGACATCGCATACAACCAGCCGAAGTCCCTGCCTTATCCCACGGAGAATCCCTTCGCGTGATGACCGCGGAAGGCAAGGAAAAGAGAGGATCATCAGCAGTGCGGGCGCTCTTCCGGGATTACATCGAAGAGGCGGAACGCCTGGAAAACGCAAGAAAACCGTCGGACGGCCTGTTCGGCATGGGCCCGAAGCCTGCTGATGATCCTTGTCACGACAGATTTGCCGAAGACCTGGAGGCGGCGCTCTCGGGCTTCGCCGCGGGGAGTCCGGAACCGGAAGAAGTCCGGGAGGTACTGTCCTTTATCTATCACGCACCGAAGGAGCACCCGGAACCGCTGAGCGTTTTCTGGATGCTGAACGCAGTCCACGGCCTGACAGCGGATCTGATCCCCCTTTTGGATCCGGACGATGCCACTCTGCTCCGCGGACAGTATGACCGGGACTTCCCGCGCCGGGAGCGCCTGCCCGTACAGAAAAAGGTATATGAGGCACTGAAAAAAAAGTCCCGCAGTTAAGCAGCACCCGGACATCCAGCCTGTGCTCCGCGGCCATGGACTCTGTGTAGTCACTGAGAAGCCAGACAGAGGTGGTGTCTTCCGTCTGGTGAGTGATGACGGGGACAAGGCGGCAGTCGGTGATCTCCGTGTCTCCGGGGGTCCGGCGGACGGTGAATTCCGCGAGACCGCCGAGGACGCGATCCGGCTGGTCCTGGCGGGAGACGAGATTCCCGAGGGACCAGAAGACCGGCATCTGTTTTCCATCCGCCCCGGTGAGGACTCCCAGCGGCTGCAGCACGTGGGGGTGAGAGCCGGCGACCAGGTCCGCGCCCGCTTCCAGGAAGACCTTCGCCCAGCGGCGCTGCTCCTCATCCGGCTCCGGGCTGTATTCCGTACCCCAGTGCACGAGGACGATGACAGCATCCGCCGCAGGAACTGCAGAGGCGATCTCGTTCCGGACGGCGTTTTCGTCCTTCAGGACGTGTACGGCCCCGGGCCAGTATGCCTCCGGGTCGCCGGCATTGGTGCCGTAGGTATAATCAAAAACTGCGATACGGATCCCGTTCTGAGTAAAGAGGTGGTACGGCGGCTCGCCGGCCGCCTTTTTCCATTCCGGGAGGATGCCGAGGCAGGGGATGCCCCGCTCCTCATAGAAGGCCGCGGTGGTATTGATCCCTGCGGCGCCGGCATCCAGGGCGTGGTTGGTGGCGCAGGCCGCGGCATTGAAGCCGGCTTTCAGCGCGGCCTCGCCCACATAGACCGGCGTGCGGAACAGAGGATAGCCGCTGTAGCCCGTCCGGGGCTCCACAAACATGCCCTCCTGTCCGAGGACCGCGATATCCGCTTTTTCAAGCTCCGGGGCAATGTGCTCATACAGGAAATCAAAGCTGTTTTCCCGCTGTCCCTGCTCCAGGATCATCCGGTGGATCAGGTTGTCTCCGCTCACCAGAAACCTCGCTTCCGGGTATCCGTCAGCGTAGTATTTCAGACCCCAGCCGAACCAGTCCCAGCGGGTCACATCGCCCGCGCTGTCTGTGAAGAACAGGCGGAACTCCTCGTCGAAGGCCCAGGAAGCGATGTTCTGCATGATCCGGGAAGCCATCCAGTGCTCATGCATGCTCCCGTCATCCATGGCCTTGTAAATGTAAATGTGCTGTGTCCACTGCTTTCCGGCGATGACAGGCTGCCCGCTGTCCCAGGAGACGGGATCTCCGGCATACCAGCAGAGGAGAAGAAGCTCCAGGGCGCCGTCGCGGTCGATGTCACAGAACAGGAAATCCTGTACCTGCAGACGGGAAGGGGATTCCCAGGTCTTTTCGAAGCCGGCGCCGGACGTGGGAGATTCCGGAGGCGCGGAATATACGGAGATCCGCCGGTTTTTCAGCAGGATCCGGAAGATCCGGTCTCCGGAGGAGGCTTCCGCTTCTTTTTCCGGTGTCCACCGGGACCATGGAGAACAATGAGTCAGAAAGATGCCGCGCTGCCACAGAAAGAAGGCTGCCGCGAGAGCGGCAGCCGTGATGAGCAGAAGAGAGAAGATCCGGAAAGCCCGATGTCGTCTCATTTGTCAGTCCTGCGCCTTGAAAGAGAAGAGTTACCGGTTATAGGGGTTGATGCGGTAGGTCATGGTCCAGCCGGGCTTGTCCACAGGATTTGCAGGCCCGCTGTTAGGACCCGGCCGGAAGCCGTTGACGTCCTTCCACTCACTGTCGGTCAGACGCTGTCCGCCGTTCAGAAATTCATAGAAGCTGTAGACCGTGCCGCTGGCGAATCGAAGGGTTCCGTCGACGGGCACCAGGACGATCATTTTCTGGGCGAGACCGGTTCCGATCTGCAGGATCCAGCCGTCTCCGGAGGCGATATCCGTGACCAGGGAGGCGTCGAGCTGCATGGAGCGGCCAAGGCCGGACTTGTAGGTGTCTTCCTTGTAGGCTTCCCAGTACCGTTCGATCATGGCACCGTAATTCCGGATGAGGTCATATTCCTCATTGCTCAGAGTCTGGTTCTGGAGCTCCTTCTCGGAAATGGCCAGGAGCTGCCCGGCCAGGGAAGAGAGCCCGTCCAGCATCTCCCGGTTCGCGGTGTCCAGCATGCCCAGGCGGTCAAGTCCATCCTTTGTATCCTTGGCGAGGGAGGCAAAGCGCGCGTAGACCTCCGGCTCCGGTTCCACATAGCCGCGGTCGTCCCGGTCCTTCGGCGCTTCTCCGTCGCCTTCCGCCACGTAGACCTGCTTGGCGTAGAGAACGGTGTCGTGCTTCAGTTCCGTGTAGCTTCCTTCATAGGTCTCCAGAGTTTTTTTCATCCATTCCTCCGACCGGGCGAAAGCGGGGTAACCTTCCGGACGGGGGGAGAGGAGCGGCGTCAGCGTGTGAAGCCACCCTGTGTAGAGGCTGGAGCTCCAGAGCGCGGGATCTGTATTCTTCAGCTGTTCGCGGAGTACCGGAAGCTCTTTCTGGTAGAGAGGGATCAGGGCGTCGCCCTTTTCCAGCATGATCTTTTCTGCGGCGGGAGATCCGAGGGCGTTCGGCACATCGAGGGCATCGGGGACCACGCGGGATTTCGCGGAATCAGCGTCCCACTCGGTCAGGCGCTCGTAGATCTCGCTGTCCATGTTGTAGCGCTGTCCCATGAAGCGGAAACTCTTTCCGCTCTCATTCTGTTCAGCGCCCGTATGGTGCGGGAGAGAATTGATCCTCGGCGGAGCGAGCTGTGCGACATTCTCCCGGAAGGAGGAAAAGCCTGCCTCATCGCCCGGCAGGTCAGAGACGGAGAAGCCGGAGGGCCAGACCGCTTCCGCAGCAGCGGCGTAATCGGTGCAGAGACAGTCGTCGCTGACGCCGACGAAGAAGGAGCTGACGGCGTAGATCGCCTCCCATGTACTCTTTTCACTACCGTCCATGGCAGCGGTGATCAGAAGTGCGCTGCGGGTGGCGTCTTCATCTTCCGCGAGGAAAGAGATGCGTCCATACCACATCATGGCGCGGAAGTAGGCTTCCAGGATGGGATCTCCTTCATAATTTCCGCGCGGCCGGTACTGGGAGTAATCTTCGTCATGGGTCCCGCTGTAGAAAGAATCGCTGGCGCCGAACAGGGCGCAGGGGGCGGGACCTGCTGCATTGTAGATCTTCCCGAGTTCTTCTTCCACGACCTGGCGGATCGCAGCATCCTCCGCGGGTGCGGTCTCCTGCAGATTCAGTCCGACACTGAAAAAGACGGCGTTGCGGAACGCGGCGCCTTCCCAGGGAGTTCCCTTCAGGGCTTCGTACTGTGCGAGGCTTTTCTGCAGCATGCCGCGGCTTAAGGAGGTCAGCGCAGGCGCCAGGTGCTCCCGTTCCACTGTGCGCATCAGCACCGTGAAATACAGGTGGTAGGTGTGCATCAGGGAATCCACTGTCACAAAATTCGGGATGTGCCAGTAGCGGTTTTCCTCGTAGAGTTCATAGAACTCCGGGTTTCCGCTGGCGGGTCTCTGCTGCTCCACAAAGAAATGATTCCTGGCAAGAAAATCCTTTGCTTCGGCGCTGAACTGATCATAACTGAACTGGTCCCGGTTGATGACATTGGCCATGTCCGCACCGGGGTCATAGGCCGGCACAGAGGGGACGAGACCCGTGGAAGCCTTGAAGGACGGATCGGGAGTTCTTAAGACGACCCGGGTCAGGGGGATCAGGGCGGCTTCCGAGGATCCTGAAGCTGCGGCTTCCGGAGCTTCAGTCATACTGTCGGAATCCGTCTCTTCGGTCTTATCATCAGGATCCTTTTTTTCGGACTCATCCTCGATATCCGGGTCTTCTGCATCGTCGGCTTTGCCGCTGCCTGCGGAAGAGCCGCCGGGCAAGCTGATGCCAAGCCCTGAACTGATCTCGTCGATCTTTTCCAGTACCGGTCTGCCGATGTTTCCGCAGGAGATCAGGGAGAAGGAAAGGCAGATGATCAGGACGCAGACAGTCAGTCGTTTCAGAAAATTCATTTTGATTACCTCCGCTGTTGACTGAACACTGTTTCATCAATTACTGTTATTTTACCAGACACGTAAAAAAGGAACAATCGCCGGAGGAAGAAGAACTGATGGAGATACAGGAAAGCGGAAACGTGTGCCCGGAATACAGCAGGGTGTATGTGAAAACAGAGGAACCGTCCGGAATGACCCGGGAAGAGATCCGTTATATACCGGAGGAATATCATCTTTCCGTGCAGGTCCTGCCTTATCCGGGAAAAAAAGAAAAGAGTCCGGGAGGACCCCAGGCCGGAAAACAGGAGCAGGAGCAGGAATACAAACTGGAATTCTGCTGCACGCCATCTTTTCTGCCGGAGATGGTACTCGGACATCTGCTGACGGAAGGGCTGATCCTTTCCGGGGAGGATGTGATCTCTCTGGAGATATTCCGGGACCGGGGAGAGGCGCTGGCAGTCCTCCGGGAATGCGCGGCTGTCTATACACGGGGGCGGACTGGGCACAGGGCAGACAGCTGCGTACCGGCAGAATTGCAGCCAGCGGGTCTGCATCCGGCGGAACCTCACCCGGAACCACTGCTCCGGCCGGAATGGATCCGGGGCATGGAGGAACGGATCATGGAGGAGACTGAGCTGCGGGCTCTGACCCACGCGGTCCACAGTGCGGTCCTGAGCCACCGCGGGGAGATCGTCTTTGCCGCGGAGGATATCGGCCGGCACAATGCGATCGACAAGGCAGCGGGTTTCGCCCTGCGGAACGGGATCCCCCTCGGGGAATGCCTTCTCTATACTACCGGACGCATGCCTTCGGACATGGTGATGAAAGCGGTGCGGGCAGGGATCCCTGCGCTGGTCAGCGGAAAGGGGCCGACCGCGGAAGGGCTGAGGATCGCGAAGCAGTACGGGCTTTTAGTCGCCGGGAACGTCAGAAACGGAAGGATATGCTTCTATTGAAAAAGCGTACTGCAGGAAGGTTAGCGGTTCATGACAGTTGCGGTGCCTGTCCTGGGAAGGTATAATTATTACAATGATGTAATACAAAATATCTACTGAACGGAGGAGACCCCTATGAAGCTTGCCATCGGTAATGACCACGCGGCGGTGGAACTGAAATTCGAGATCATGGAGCATCTGAAGGAGAGAGGTATCGAGGTGGTGAACGTGGGAACGGACACCCATGACCGCTTTAATTATCCGGTCGCCGGCTACAAGGTGGCGAAGATGGTGGCAGCAGGCGAAGTGGACGGCGGCGTGCTGATCTGCGGCACCGGCGTAGGCATCAGCCTTTCCGCCAACAAAGTGAAGGGCATCCGCTGCGCAGTCTGCAGCGAGCCGTATACGGCAAAACTCTCCAAGCAGCACAACAATACCAACATCATCGCCTTCGGCGCCAGGGTCGTCGGACCGGATCTCGCGAAGATGATCGTTGACGCGTGGGTCGATGCCGAGTTCCAGGGCGGACGGCACGCGGAGCGCGTCGCCATGATCATGGAGATCGACAAGACCGGCGGCCTGAAGGAAGTGGACGAGGCCTGAAGCTTAAGAGAAGAGCAGGAGACAGAGGAACTCTGTCTCCTGCTTATGTGAAAGGGCTCTGGGCATTAAAAAAGATTTTGAACATGAAAGGACCCTGCGCGACTGTCGTGGGCGTTTTTCGAGGCTTTTTCAAAATCTGTTCCCCTGCAGGGCAGGAAAACTTCGGTTTTCCTGCCCTTTCTTTCTGCTATTTGGGCGTTTTCCTGCCAATTTCTTATTTTTGTTCCCTTTTCGTGCTCAGTATACAGATGCGAAACATGGGTAAAAGGGAACAAAACAGAAAATATCTTCCGAAAACGCCCAACTTGCCCTTCCACAGCCCGGAATCCCTTCAGAATTCGCTCTCCGAAGGGGAACAAAATTCTCAAAACAGCTCAAAAACGCCCAAGCGCATCAGAAGAGGCAAGATGAACAGGACCCTGTCTCCTCCTGTAGCTGCGATCATGCAGCTTCTTTTTCATACGGCACAGTGCTGCTGTCGGCTTCACGGTCACTGCTGTCGGCCTGGCTGTCTTCGGTCTCGCCTGCACTGTTTCCTGCTTCGCTGTTACTGCTGTCGGCCTGACTGCCTGCGGTCTCAACGTCACCGCGCTGCTCCAGCAGCTGTTTTCTGATCTCCGGGTATGCGGAAAGATAGGCATCGGCATTGAACCACGGGAAGGAAGCATCGACCGCGCCGTTCAGATAAAGGTCTCTGTTATAGTCCAGGAAGCGGCGGACCAGCCGGGCAGCTCTTAAGCGCCAGGCCAGCAGGTCGCCGGCGTTTGCCATGCGGCCCTCGTAATAGCCGAAGGTGCGGTAATGGGCCTACAGCGCCGCGGCGCTGTTCCCATAATTTGCGATCACGTCCGGATAGTTGTACGCATAGAATACCGGGTCGAAACTCTCCGATTCCTGAAGAAGCGCCTCGGCATGGTTCATGCCGGAGACCGCGGATGACGGACCGGCAAGCTCCTGGCTTCTGACATGGGCTCTAGATCCGGGGACAGCCGCGCCCAGCGCCTGCACCGGCATGGAAACTGCCAGCAGTGCGGCAAGAAGTCCTGTTATATGCCGCTTCCAGTTCTGTGTTCTCATGGTGTTATTCTGCCTTTCTTCTGCTGTGAAATATATGTCCAGTATTATTCTAACGCTGGATCCGGGCGTTGGAAAGGAGACAGAGAACCGTCCCCTGTCTCCCGGGCGCCTTTATGTTTTCTTAATCTCCCCGTTGTGTCATCTTACACTCTTTTTAGCCTGCCTGCTGTAAAGTAATAAGCATAGAAAACCCGGAAAAGGAGGGAGAAAAATGCCGCAGTTTCAGCTTCCGGGCAGGCCGGGAAGCAGGCTGAGCCCTTTTCAGATCATCATACTGGGATTTGCCGGCATTATTCTGACAGGAGCCCTTCTTCTTATCACCCCCCTGGCCGCGGCAGACGGACGGGCGGCATCTTTTTCGGACGCGTTGTTCACCTCTGTCTCCGCGGTCTGTGTGACGGGTCTGGTGGTCTGTGATACCGCGACCCGCTGGTCTGTCTTCGGTCAGGCGGTGATTCTGGTCCTCATCCAGATCGGAGGGCTGGGCGTCGTGACCGCCGCGGCCTCCCTGGTCATGCTGACCGGGAAAAACCTTTCCCTGAAGCAGCGCAGCACGCTGCAGGAAGCAGTTTCAGCGCCGCAGATGGGCGGGATCGCCGGCTTCACGAAGTTCATCCTGAAGGTGACCTTTTTCACCGAACTTGCCGGGGCTCTGGTCATGCTTCCGGTCTTCGCGCGGGACTTCGGACCGCGGGGTGTCTGGATGGCGCTGTTTCACTCGGTATCCGCTTTCTGCAACGCGGGATTTGACCTTCTGGGGCGGCCCGGGGACCTCTGCCCCTCTCTGACGGCCTACACCGGCAGTCCGGTGATCAGTCTCACGGTGATGCTCCTGATCATTTCCGGCGGCATCGGATTCGTCACCTGGGAAGATTTCCTGCACCGGAAACTGAATATCCGCAGATACCGCGTCCAGAGCAGGATCATCCTTTCGACTACCGCGTTTCTGATCCTGGTTCCCGCAGTTTTATTTTATTTCCTTGAATTCTCCGGCCTTCCTGTGCCGGAGCGTGTCCTCGCCTCTCTCTTTCAGTCTGTCACCGCCCGGACAGCCGGCTTCAACACAGTTCCGCTGAATGCCATGTCCGGCGCGGGACAGGCTGTGCTCATTGCCCTCATGCTGATCGGCGGATCCCCCGGTTCTACCGCCGGCGGGATCAAGACCACGACTTTCGCAGTTCTCTGGGCAAATACGAGAGCAGCACTCAGGAGGCAGAAAGATCCTCAGCTGTTCTGCAGGAGGATCGACGGCGGGACAGTCGGCCAGGCGTCCGCCCTGATGGTCCTGTACCTCATCCTCGCCATCACCGGCGCCCTGGTCATCAGCCGCGCGGAAGGCATTCCGGCCGGTACCTGCCTTTACGAGACCGCTTCCGCCCTCGGAACCGTGGGCCTTTCCCTCGGTATCACGCAGCAGCTTGGCCTCCTGTCCCGCATCATCCTCATGATCTTAATGTTTCTCGGCAGAGTCGGAAGTCTTACTATTGCCTACGCGGCATTTTCCTCTGTAGATACCAGGTCTTCCGGATTCCCGCACGCCAGAGTCACAGTGGGATAACGATCCACGATCTGTTCAGAAAGGAAGGAATCGTATGAAAAACATTCTTTTGATCGGCCTCGGCCGTTTCGGAACACATATTGCAGAGCAGCTCCACGACCTGGGCCATGAAGTCATGGCAGTGGACAGCAAAGAAGCAAAAGTGAACCGCGCGCTTCCCTATGTGACGGATGCCAGGATCGGGGACAGCGCGGATCCCGATTTCCTGCGGACCCTCGGTGTGCCGGACTACGACCTCTGCATCGTCGCCATCGGAAACGACTTCCAGAGTTCCCTGGAGACTACGGCGCTCTTAAAAGAGATGGGAGCAAAATATGTGGTGTCCCGGGCGGAGCAGGACATGCAGACCCGGCTTCTCAAGAGGAACGGCGCGGACGATGTGGTCTACCCGGAGGAACAGATGGCCCGCTGGACTGCCATCCGCTACAGTTCCGACTACATTCTGGACTATATCGTGCTGGATGAAAAAAACGCCATCTTTGAGGTCGCCGTGCCGAAGAGCTGGGCGGGACACACGGTGGGAGAACTGGATGTCCGGAAAAATTTCGATCTGTTTATCCTGGCGGTGCGGGAAAATGGTAAAATCAATATCAGGGTAACACCTGAGACCATGCTCAGCCGGGACAAGACCGTGATGATCGCGGGGGAATACCGGACGTTGCAGCGCTGCCTCTCCGCATAAGGAAGAAAGGAGGAATCACATGCAGGAACATATTCTCGCCTGTCTCTCCTCCTCACCCTCGAATCCGAAGATCATACGGACCGCCGCCCGGATGGCGGAAGCCTTCGGAGGGATCTTTACGGCGCTGTACGTCCAGACGCCGGACGATACGAAGCGTTCCGGCGCGGACAAGCAGCGGCTGGAAGCCCATATGAAGCTCGCGGAGGATGCCGGCGCGGACATCGTCATCGCCTACGGGGATGATGTTCCCTACCAGATCGCGGAATACGCCCGTCTTTCCGGCGTCACAAAGATCGTTCTGGGACGCAGCAGCATGAAACGGCAGCATTTCTGGAGCAAGCCCACTCTCACCGAGCGGGTCACAGAGATCGTGCCGGGGATGGATATCCACATCATCCCTGACGCCGCGCTGGATACGGAGTACCGGCAGCCCCGCTTCATTTCTCCCGACAAGTTCGTGCCGCAGCCCGGAGACCTCCTGCTCACGGCTCTTATTCTGGCGGCGGCGACCTTCCTCGGCTCCGCCTTCCTGAAATGCGGTTTCACGGAATCCAGCATCATCACCGTCTACCTGCTGAGCGTTCTTCTGATCTCCGTTTTTACCAGAGGCTACACCTGCAGCTCTATCAGTGCTGTTCTGGGTGTGGTTCTCTTTAATTATTTCCTGACGGAACCCCGGCTCACGCTCCATGCCTACGGCTCCGGATACCCCGTGACCTTCGCAACCATGCTGGCCGCCTCTGTCATCACGGGTACCCTGGCCTCCCGGTTAAAGGATCAGGCGAAGCTTTCCGCCCTGGCCGCCTACCGCACCCAGATCCTTTTTGATGCGAATCAGCTTCTGCAGAAGGCGGGCAGCGGACAGGAGATCATGGAGATCACTGCCGGGCAGCTTCTGAAGCTTTTAAAGCGGGATATCATCACTTATGAGGTTCTGGAAAACGAAGCGGGAAAGGAAGGCCGCCTCTCCGAGGGCGCGGTCCTGCCCGCTGCGGCGGATGCGGACCTGGAGGCACTCCGGGCACTGCTCCTGAACGAAGAGGAGCGCGCAGCCGCGGAGTGGGTGTTCCGGCACAAAAAACGCGCCGGCGCGTCCACCGGCACGAAAAACTCCGCCCGCTGCCAGTATCTGGCAGTCCGGATCCGCGGAGAGGTATA